>Ga0247722_10000018_pt1 | contig 147410 bp, 115 predicted proteins | sample MSEWelMarce3H_FC_FD_189094 | JGI IMG/M metagenome (GOLD analysis project Ga0247722, IMG submission 189094) | Subsurface sediment microbial communities from gas well in West Virginia, United States - MSEEL Well Study Marcellus 3H_FC | ecosystem: Environmental > Terrestrial > Deep subsurface >...
AAGGGGAACCCCCACCCCGTAATCCCTTAATCTGTGAAATCTGTGGACAATCAACGTTGCAAAGCAACAGCCGCACGCAGTGCATAAATTCGCGTTATTCGTTTAATTCGCGGTACCAAAAAAAAAATTGCGAAGCAACACCCGCCCACAGGGCACAAACAATTAGCGGAAAGCCAAAAAATCATACATCATGCCTGACCTGTTAGCCCAAAATCAAATCCTCTACAAAGACGAATCCTACAAAATTATTGGTGCCGCAATGGAGGTACACCGCGAACTTGGCCCTGGTTTCCTCGAAGCAGTATATCAAGAGGCCCTGGAAATAGAATTCCAAAACAGAAACATCCCCTATCAACGGGAAGCACCTCTAAAAGTAAATTACAAGGGGCACACCTTAAAAAAAGAATACACCGCAGATTTCATCTGCTACGACAAAATAGTCATAGAAACAAAAGCTGTAACTGAATTTGATAACATTCATGAAGCACAAGTATTCAATTACCTTAAGACAACTGGCTTTAAGCTTGGAATACTTGTAAACTTTGGGAAAAATTCATTAGATTATCAACGCATTGTGAAAGAACGATAAACAAAATGATTTTCTTAACGCTAAATATAAACCGCGAATTATGCGAATTGTGCGAATTAACAAACCGCTTTGCGGTTTAATAAGCAGCGTAGCTGTTAAAAATTCGCTTAGCTCGGCTATCCCGCTTTGCTCGCAAAGAATCTGCGACATCTACGGATAAACACAAAGTTGCGAAGCAACCGCCCGTAGGGCAATAATTCGCTTAATTCGTTTAATTCGCGGTTCCTAAAAACGTTGCGAAGCAACCGCCCGAAGGGCCAATAATACATTAGTGGAAAAAAATGAGTGATACCGTAATTAAAATAGAAAATCTTTCGAAGATTTACAGATTAGGTGAAATTGGCACCGGCACCCTCTCCCACGACCTTAACCGCTGGTGGGCCATGAACATCCGCGGTAAAGACGACCCCTACGCCCTCGTAGGAGGCGTCAACGACCGCACCGCCAAGGCCACCAAAGGCGAGCACATCGCCGCCCTCAAAGACATCAACCTCGAAGTAAAACAAGGCGAAGTACTCGGTATCATAGGCAAGAACGGCGCAGGCAAAAGCACCCTGCTGAAAGTCCTCAGCCGCGTTACCTCCCCCACCACCGGCAGCATCAGCGTGAAAGGCCGCCTGGCATCACTTTTAGAAGTAGGCACCGGCTTTCACCCCGAGATGACGGGCCGCGAAAACATCTACATGAACGGCACCCCCTCCTTTGCAAACAAGAGCAATACTGTTGCGATCTGCTATCTCAAAAAAAATGGTTACACAACAACGACTTTTCTAGCAAAAACAAATACAGCTTCGTGATAAATGCTGAAAAAATAGAAAAACTCCTCCAACAGGGAGAAGGAATTACTATAGAATTCAAAAAAGCAAAGAAACAACTGCCTTCCAGTCTGTTTGAATCCATCTGTGCCTTTTTAAATCGAAATGGTGGAGAAATTGTATTAGGAGTAACCGACGACAAGACCATAGAAGGTATCGAACCTCACATTGCAGAACAACTTGTTAAACAAATATCCAATACCAGTAATAATCCACAATTGTTATCACCTTCATTCCTTATCGATGCCCAAATAGTAAAATATCAGGATAAAACCCTTGTTTACATCCTTGTACCGGCTTCATCACAAGTACATCAATTCAAAGGGAAAATTTATGACAGAAGTGCTGATGGGGACTTTGAATTATCAACCGGAGAGCAGCTTAAACAAGTTTACGTCAGAAAAAGTACTCAGTATTCGGAAAACACCATTTATCCTTTTCTTGAACAAAATGACTTTGCAGAGGGAATAGTGGAACGTTGCCGTAAAATCATTCGAAGCAACAGACCAGATCACCCATGGAATGAGTTAACCGATCTAGAGTTCTTTAGAACTGCCGGTCTGTACAGAAAAGACCTTGCCACAGGTAAAGAAGGCTTTACTATGTCGGCATTGTTACTATTTGGGAAAGATGAAATTATTCAAAGTGCATTACCCCATTTCAAAATAGACGCACTCCTGCGTAGAGACCACATTGAAAGATATGACGACCGGGAAAATATCAGATGCAACATCATTGAAGCCTATGACAAACTTATGGCTTTTGTGGCCAAGCATCTACCGGATAAGTTTTATCTGCAAAACGATCAACGAGTATCCCTGCGCGACAAAATTTTCAGGGAGGTGGTTGCTAACATTCTGATACATCGCGAATATTCCAATTCCTTTCCTACATCTTTCATTATTTATGAAGACAGGTTAGAAACAAAAAATGCCAATAAAGCACATATTCATCAAACTCTTAAACCAGGCAATTACGAACCTTACCCCAAAAATCCACACATTGCCCAAATGTTTACCCAAATGGGGCGCACAGAAGAGCTTGGAACTGGCATTCAGAATGTCTTTAAATATTCAATGGCATACTCAGGTAACAACAATATTCAATTCAAAGAAAATGATGTTTTTTTAACCATAATCCCCTTAAAGCCGATTCCAGACAATGAGGGATTAAATGAGGGATTAAATGAGGGATTAAATGAGGGATTAAATGAAGTGGAACTTAAGATACTACAAAGTATAAGAGCAACACCCGGCATCAACATGTTAAACATTTCCAAAAAATTAGGAATCCCTTACAAAACCATTGAACGACATATAAGAAATCTTACACGAAAAAATTTTATTGAACGCCAAGGCAGCAAAAAAACCGGAGGTTATGTCATAACCCGAAAAGTTTAGTGTATGGTTTTTCACCATCCACCGAAACTTCGCTATTTTTGCCACGTAGTAAAAATTGATCTTTTCCCGGTGGGGCAGCTGTGACTCACCGCGCCGTAGGCGTGAGGTGATTCAATGATCAATTATCAATGATTAATTATCAATGGACTCAACATACAACGAGTTAAAGACTCTTGCCAAAAAGTTTCCGTGGAATACTCTGCTTCAACTCAAACTAAAATACTATCGCCCATATCCCTCAACCGATATATCGGACGACGAGATACTCTTCGAAGCACTCAAAGAAAAATATAACTGTTAGAGGGGCTTAAAATGAGTCCACAAATAAAATATAAAAACGACTGCGCCGTTTTGTTTTGGGTCCACGAATTTCACGAATTATACGAATTTTTTGCCTTCGCTGCTTATGTTGCAAAGCAACATTATTCAAGAACTGCTTGCTGGTCTATTAATTCGTTAAATTCGTGTCGCTCGGCGCTGCCGCTTGCTTGCAAGAATTGACAACATCACAATCATCCTTTTAAGGTGTTATCGAACTCCTTTCAATCGTTTCGTGGACAAAAAAAAGTTGCGAAGCAGCAAGCCGCCTGCAGGGCATAATTCGTAAAATTCGTGTAATTCGTGGACAAAAAAAGTTGCGAAGCAACCGCCCGCAGGGCAAATAACCAATTAGTAAGAAACCCAAAATCCTAAAAGCCATGCCTGACCTTCTAGCCCAAAATCAAATCCTCTATTCACCCTGTGTAATAGCTTTCTTTAAGCATTCTTATCTCGTATTTTACATTGAATACTTGACAAATAATTATTACACGGGGTAAAGATGAATCCTACAAAATAATTGGCGCTGCAATGGAGGTTTACCCTGTGTAATAATGTATTATACATACGTTTTATATAGTCAAAAAGATAAAATGTTCTACACAGGATACACCTCTAACCTGGAAGAACGTTTGAAAGCCCATAATAATGGAGAAGTAGCTTCTACTAAAAATCGAATACCACTAAAACTGGTATATTTCGAGGCTTGTTTAAACCAACAGGATGCCACTCATAGAGAAAAATACTTAAAAACAACTTATGGCAAAAGATATATCAAGAATAGAATAAAGAATTTTCTTTATAATGAATCCTATTACACAGGGTGAATCAGGAAGCTTTGGAAATAGAATTCATAAACAGGAACATCCCATACCAACGGGAAGCACCCTTAAAAGTGCATTACAAGGGCCAAACTTTGAAAAAAGAATATACTGCAGATTTCATCTGCTACGACAAAATAGTCATCGAAACAAAAGCACTGGAATGCCTGGTTTCCAAACATGAATCTCAGACATTCAATTACCTAAAAACAACAGGCTTCAAATTAGGCCTCTTAATTAACTTCGGTGAATTATCTTTGAGATACAAAAGAATTGTCCGTTAGGTGAGTCCACCAATAAAAAATATATAAACGGCTGCGCCGTTATTTTTGCTTGTCCACGAATTTTACAAATTATGCGAATGATTAGAACTGCAAGCAGTTCTAAAAAAAGTGTTGCTATGCAACACAAAGCCCGAAGGGCAATAATTCGATAAATTCGTGTAATTCGTGGACAGAAAATGTTGCGAAGCAACAAGCCGCATGCAATGTATTAATTCGTGGACAAAATGTTGCGCAAGTCACCTCCTAACTCTCTGAACTTCCGCCCCTCCCTCAGCAAACCCCCAAATTCCCCCTCCATTTTTATCCACTTTCCCCGAAACTTCTCTATTTTTGCACCGTAGTACAATATGTTTATGCAGGTGGGCCAACTGTGACTCACCGCGCCGTAGGCGTGGAGAGAAATCAATGATCAATTATCAATGGACTCAATATACATCGAATTAAAGTCCTTCCTGAAAAACACCAGGAGAACACTCTGCTTCAACTCAAACGATAATACTATCATTCTATGATAAAACGTTAATATATGGCCGAAACCCTTGAAATATTAAACTATTTGCAAGCCAATAAAACTTGTCAATAAAAATCCAGAAAGGGTAAATTCGATCTAACCAAAATATGATTAATTTTGTGACATGTGTAAAGAAAAATTAATAACAGGAATAAAAGTTACTCAACAAATGAGTAAAGCAAGGATTATTTTGAATAATCAAGTTATACCCAAAGAAGAACTTTTCCAAATACGGAAAAAGAAAGGCAAATTAAGCTCTGAACTCAGAAATGCTTTAAAATCAAATGCCTGATTTAATAATCATTGCCGGTTGTAATGGTGCAGGTAAATCCATTTTCGCTTCTTCATTTTTACCTGAAGGATTAACTTCTTTCGATTAGGACAGATTGTATTTAGAAAATTACCACAGCTTGCCGGACAGTGAATTCAGGGAAACTATGGCTAAGAATCAAACAACAAAATCTTTTGAAGCATCCATTGAAAAGGCTTTGTTATATAAAATGGATTTTTGCTACGAAACAAATTTCGATGCACATCCCTTACACTGGCCACAAGTATTTAAAGAAAATGGATATCAAATAAACTTGATTTTCTTTTGCTTGGATAATCAAGACATTGCAAGACACAGAGTTCAGGTGCGTACTGAATTTAAAGGTCATTTTGTGGATAATAAAACAATAGATTTGAAATGGAAAGCAGGATATAAAAACGCAAATTTATATTTTCGATTTTTTGATAATATTTTATTCGTTGATAACTCAAAGCAGAGCGATGTTTATACAAACTTATTACAGATTGAAAAAGGAGAAATAGTTTTAATGACCGAAAAAACACCAGATTATTTTAAACATCGGTTGCCGGATGTTTTTCAATTTATTCAGGCTGAATAAGGGCTGCTGAATAATACTTAGAAATTAATCTGTGAAAATCTGTAAACGCTCGGCTCTGCCGCTTGCTTGCAAGAATTCGTGAACAGAAAAACGTTGCAAAGCAACACCAGCCCGCAGAATAAAAATCAGCCACCAACGATTAAAATTCTTATCTTTAACAAAAATGAATGCCATGCAAACTAAAACCAACCATATAAACCAAATATTATCCCAAATAGAAGGTCTTAGTTATGATGAGAAAGTTGAAGTTATGGACAGGATCATACATAGCTTTAAAAAACAAAAATTAACTGCAAGACAAGGACTAAACAGCCTAAAAGGCTTGGGTAAAGACCTTTGGAAAAACATTAACGTGAATGAATACATAGATTCTCAACGAAAAACATGGGATTAATCAAAAAGTTTTCAGGGAAAAAAATTTTTCTGGATACAGCACCTATCATCTATTTTATCGAAGAAAATCCAGCGTACATTACTCGTTTGGAAAAACTGTTTAATGCCAATGCAGAAGGACTGTTTATTTTCAGCACCTCTGTTATTACTCTTATTGAAGTACTAATACACCCCTTAAAGAATGACAAGGTTGAGTTGTCTGAGCAGTACTCAAACATTCTTTGTTATTCGCCATCAATAGAGATGCTTGATATCAATGCGGACATTGCCAAAAATGCTGCAAAAATCAGAGCTAAATATGGCTTTAAAACTCCTGACGCAATCCAACTGGCATCTGCATTACAATCTGGTTCAGATTTTTTCATAACCAACGACAATCAGCTTAATAAATTCAAAGAATTAAAGGTTGTCTTGGTTGATCAACTAACTTGAAGCTTTTAGAATACAATACCCCAATCAATACATCGGACGATGATATACTAAAGTGGTGCTTAAAATGAGTCCACAAATAAAATATAAAAACGACTGCGCCGTTTTGTTTTGGGGGATCCACAGATTTCACAGATTACACAGATTTTAAATTTTTAAAATTATGACTAACCTAACCCCAAAAGAATTTCCCTTCAAAGAAGAAACTTACGAAATTATTGGAGCTGCAATGGAAGCTCATAAAATTCTTGGATCTGGTTTTCTTGAAGGAGTGTATCAGGAAGCATTAAGCATCGAATTCAAAACCAGAAACATTAAAAATGAAAGGGAAGTGCCATTACAAATCCAATATAAAGACCACGTCCTATCAAAGAAATACATTGCAGACTTTATTTGTTATGACAAAATTATTGTTGAACTAAAGGCTTTAAATGAGCTATGTGGAGATCATGAAGCACAGGTATTGAATTATCTAAAAGCCACCAATTTCAAAGTAGGCATTTTATTAAACTTTGGATGTAAAAGTCTCCAATACAAACGGATTGTATTGTAGCTGAAATATATTCTCTTTCACAAAACTTAATACAAAATAATCTGTGTAAATCTGTGTCGCTCGGCTATGCCGCTTGCTTGCAAGAATCTGTGGACAACCTAAAGTTGCGCAGCAACCACCCAAACCATACCCCCTAACCCCCCTGTAGAAAATATCACAGGGTAAACCTGAAAGGGGAACCCCAAACCCGCAAAACACAAGAATCTGTGTTAATCTGTGGAATCTGTGGACAAAAAAAGTTGCGGAGCAACCGCCCGAAGGGCCAATAAAACATTAGTGGAAATACATGAGTAATACTGTAATTAAAATAGAAAACCTCTCAAAGATTTACCGCCTCGGCGAAATAGGCACCGGCACCCTCTCCCACGACCTCAACCGCTGGTGGCAAATGAACATCCGCGGTAAAGATGACCCCTACGCCCTCGTAGGAGGCGTCAACGACCGCACCGCCAAGGCCACCAAAGGAGAGCACATCGCCGCCCTCAAAGACATCAACCTGGAAGTAAAACAGGGCGAAGTACTAGGCATCATTGGCAAAAACGGCGCAGGCAAGAGCACCCTGCTGAAAGTCCTCTCCCGCGTCACCTCCCCCACCACCGGCAGCATCAGCGTGAAAGGACGCCTGGCCTCACTGCTCGAGGTAGGCACCGGCTTTCACCCCGAGATGACAGGCCGCGAAAACATCTACATGAACGGCACCATCATGGGTATGCGCAAGTGGGAGATTGCCCGCAAGCTCGACGAGATCGTGGAGTTTGCCGGCGTGGCCAAATACTTAGACACCCCCGTGAAGCGTTACTCCAGCGGTATGAAGGTACGCCTGGGCTTTGCCGTGGCGGCCCACCTGGAACCGGAAATTCTCGTGGTGGATGAAGTACTGGCGGTGGGCGATGCGGAGTTCCAGAAAAAGGCCATCGGGAAAATGCAGGATGTGAGTACCAATGATGGTCGGACGGTGCTGTTTGTGAGTCATAATATGGCGAGTGTGAAAACACTTTGCACATCAGGCATGGTCTTAGTTAACGGGACAGAGGCTTTTACAGGAGATATCAAAGAAAGTGTAGACTTTTATCTCCAACAAGGTAACATTCAAACATCAACAACAAAAACATTCCCAAAAAACAACCCCGAAACATCAAATGATAGTATTGAACTTAGAAAGATAGAAGTAAGACCAAGGAGGGGTAATGAATTAAATATTGATTCAGGCATTCAATTTACAATTGAATTTGAGAACAAGCTTCCCAATATTAATTTGGATTGTACAATGGAAATTCGCACCCACGATGAGATTATAGTTTTTCACCAGGGCGCACTAGTTTCTACAAATCGAGATGCAAAAAAAGGGATTTTTGTTGTAAATGGTTTTTTACCTCCTCACACTTTAAATGCAGGAATTTACTATATCAAAATTGTTTTCGGGAAAGATCAAAGATACCCCTTACTTGTAAACAAAGATATTTTTGCTTTTGAAGTGCAAAACACAAGTACCGGACAGGGTGCGAATTTTAGCAAAATGAAAGGTGTTATTAGGCCTGATTTAAAATGGGAAATTCAACCCATCTAAGTTAACTATTATTTAAATGGAAAAACCACACATTATTAACTTCAAATCAATTGGTTCTTCAACCCTTGGCTACCTTTCTGTTGCTGAAGGAAACAAAGAAGTCCCCTTTGAAATAAAACGTGCCTATTGGACCTATTTCACACCACAAGATGTGACGAGAGGAGGGCATGCCAATATAAATAAAGAATTAGTTCTTGTTGCTGTTGCTGGAACTATTAACATTAACATCGAGATGCAGGATGGGTTTAAAGCAACATATACCTTATCCAAACCTGATGAAGGCTTATATTTACCGAAATTGTGTTGGCATAATATGCATTACTCACACAATGCTGTCCAATTGGTTTTAGCATCCAATCTTTATTCAGAAGAGGATTATATTCGCGATTACACCTTATTCAAAATCTATGGTAAAGATTCATAGATTAGCTGATGTACAGAGCCCCCACATTGGAAAGAACACCCAGATATGGCAGTACTCTGTGATTCTTAAAAACGCTAGAATTGGCGAAAATTGTAATATCAACTGCCATACATTTATTGAAAATGATGTCATCATTGGCAAAAATGTAACTGTAAAGTCCGGTGTTTTTCTTTGGGATGGCATAACCATCGAAGATGATGTCTTCTTAGGTCCTAATGTCACATTTACCAATGACATAGTACCCCGTTCAAAGAAATATCCGGAAAAATTCTCCACAACCCTAATAAAAAGAGGGGCATCTATTGGAGCTAACGTTACAATCATTGGGGGAATCACCATTAGCAAATATGCTTTAATCGGTGCAGGAAGTGTTGTCACAAAGGATGTACCTGCCTATACCTTATGGTATGGGAACCCCGCAAAACAACATGGATTTGTTTGTGAATGCGGCAATAAGCTTTCTTCCGAATTACACTGTACAAAGTGTAAAAAGAGTTATAAATTACAGAATAATACCATTTCTGAATTGTAAAAAATTAGCCATGCAACTACATATCATTAAAAAAAACAATGAGTTTGTTTTAGTCAATCCACCACAGGATCTTGCGGACAAATTTTTCATTGAGATTGACAGAAAAAATATTATTCCTGAAGAAAAAATAAAGAAATCACATACTCAGGAAAGTGATGCTTTTAAAAAAACTCAAGTGTTATACAGACAATTTCCAGAAGATGACTTTATCAAAGCATTGCATGAAAGTACGCCTCCCGATTACCAATACAAAGCTTCTGGTAAGGATGATGACGACTTATTGTACGATGCTTTAAAAGAGAAGTATGAGCTCTAAATATTATTGGGACACCAATGTAATTCTGGATATACTGCTTAAAAGGGAGCCTTTCTATGATAAGGTATCTGAATTATATAAATTATTCAAAGTTCAAAACAACTTGAATATTTATATTTCATCATCCCAACTTCATAATATCCATTTCATTGTTCAAAGAGAAAACTCAAAGAATAAAATTGATCCGGCTATTACAAAAAAACTAATAGATACCTTTTTGAAAAAATGCGATATTGTAAAAACGCCCGCTTACATTGACTCTTCAAATGAACTTGCTATAACAGATATTGAAGATTACCTGATCGAACTATCGGCTCGAACACTTAAGAACAGTAAAATTATTACCCGCGACAAAAAATTTCTTCAACAAAGTAACCTCACAATCACTGTTGATGAAGCAATTTCAGAAATCGAAGAACAGGAAGAAAAAAACATTTCTTTCCTGAATCTCGAGCAGGTAAACCTTCCACATAGAATTGAAATCGAAAAAGGCATCGACCGCGTACTGACAAGTGGATGGTACCTGCAGGGCAATGAGGTAAATGCTTTTGAGAAAGAATATGCAAAATTTATCGGCACCAATTACTGCATTGGGGTAGCCAACGGTCTGGATGCTTTGCGCCTTATATTCCGCGCTTACACAGAATTGGGGCAGATACAGGAGGGTGATGAAATTATTGTGCCGGCCAACACATACATTGCATCCATTCTGTCCATTAGCGATAACAACCTGAAGCCGGTATTGGTGGAACCCGATATTAACACCTACAACATAGATCCCTCTAAAGTTGAAGACAAAATCACTTCAAGAACTAAAGGGATAATGATTGTTCATCTTTACGGCCAAAATGCAATGCATCCGGAAATCGAAAGGCTGGTAGTAAAATATAACCTGAAACTTATTGAAGACAACGCACAAGCACAGGGCTGTTACTACGGGAAGAAACGAACAGGCTGTATCGGGCATGCAGCCGGTCACAGTTTCTATCCCGGAAAAAACCTCGGAGCATTGGGTGATGCAGGTGCTGTTACCACCAATGACAAGCAATTGGCAAATACCATACGTGCCATTGCCAATTATGGATCTTCTAAAAAATACATCAACGATTACAAAGGGCTCAACAGCCGCCTTGATGAAATACAAGCTGCTGTTTTACGCCCGAAACTAAGTGAGCTTGATGAAGACAACAATCGACGTGCAGAAATCGCCCGCTTTTACACCGAAAACATAATAAACCCAAATATCATCTTACCTGTAACCAAGGATTTTTTTCAACCCTCCAACCCTCTTTCTCACGTTTGGCACATCTACCCTATCCGATGCAAACAACGCGACAAATTACAGCAATACCTTGCCGATAATGGCATCCAGACACTAATCCATTATCCTGTTCCTCCTCATAAACAAAATGCCTATAAAGAATGGAACAATCAACACTGGCCAATTACAGAAAAAATACATGAGGAGATTTTGAGTTTGCCGATTAGTCCGGTAATGAAATTAGAGGAGGAGCATAAAATTACCGAAATAATTAATCATTATGAATAAAAATCCATTAGTATCCTTTTGCTTGTTTTGCTATAATCAAGAAAAATTTATTGAAGAAGCAATCGAAGGAGCTCTAAATCAAACTTATTCACCCTTAGAAATTATAATATCAGATGATTGCTCAACAGATTCTACTTTCCAGATAATTGAGAAAAAAGTTGCTAATTACAAAGGACCTCACAAATTAATAGTCAGACAAAACCAAAAAAATTTAGGTTTAGCAGAACATGTAAATACAGTATTATACAAAGTTGCAAAAGGTGAATATTTAGCCATGGCAGCAGGCGATGATATCTCTTTACCAGATAGGATAGATGAAACTATAGCCTTTTTTAATAAAAAAAAAGACATTCTAGCTGTTAGCACCGGACTTAAAATTATAGATAAGCAAGGATTAAAATTAAAAGAGCAATCTATAACTGAAAGCAAGATTTATTCTCTTGATTTTTTTCTATCAAAAAAATATTTTCATATAAACGGTCCCTCAAGAACTATTAGCCGGAAAGTTATTCATTATTTTCCTCCTTTATCCCCTTCTTGCCCAACCGAAGACACAACATTCTTGCTACGGTGCTTTATTTTGGGAAGTATAGGCTTATTAAATAAAAACTTGATAAAATACAGAAAACATGATAGTAGCATTACTTCTCCAATAAACTCTAAATCTATCAATAAAAAAGAAATCCTCAACCAATACAAAGTAGATCTTAATCATGCACTTTCAACTGGTTTAATCAATAAAAAATTATATAAAAGACTACTGAAAAAAATATCTACAAAACTCGATTACAGAAATAATAAACAAGGAGCTGTTACATTGATAAGAGATTTGCTTAATATTCAAAAAGGAAAAATATTTATATATAAAATATTGGTAAAACTACTCCCAAAGTATAAAAATGTTCTTGATTTAGTTTTTTTTCAAAAAATTCCACTTATTGATATAATTTCCTCAAAATATAATTTGCGCTTTTTTAGAAAAAGCACTTTAATAATCAATGGCTATACCAATAGCAAAAATTTCGGAGATGCGCTAAACAAAATTTTAATAAAAAAAATTTCAAATTTCCAAATTGCCTTTTTCAATTCAATTCAAAATTCAAACATTGATAACTTATTAATGATAGGTAGCATTATTCACTTATCAAATAATCGATCAATTATTTGGGGGGCAGGCTGCATTTCAGAAAACCATCTACCAAAAGAAGACCCCCTTTGTATTTGTGCCGTAAGAGGACCTTTAACCCGAAAATTACTTTTAAAACACAACATTGATTGTCCTGAGATTTATGGAGATCCCGCCTTGCTTTTCCCATTAGTCTATTCTGCCCCTCAAATCAAAAAAAAATATAAAATAGGGGTAATACCTCATTATATTGATAAAGATCACAAAAATATTAAATTATTAGAACAAGAAAATGATGTTTTAATAATTGACATCCAAACGGGAGGTAATTTTAAAACATTTGTAAAACAAATTCATTCCTGTCAATACATTATCTCAAGTTCCTTACATGGCTTAATTATTTCTGATGCCTATAATATTCCAAATGCTTGGATTTCTTTTGGAGATAAAATTGTTGGAAATAATTTTAAATTCCACGACTATTTTTTATCTGTTAAAAGAGAAGAAAAAGAGCCAATTAGTATAGTTGATAACATAGACTACTCCCTTATTGATGAAAAACTAAAAAAATGGCGGCCTATTTCAATAAATCTTAATCTCCTACTACAAGCTTTTCCATATCATCATAAACTAAAGAAAATAACCAAAACACAATATGATTCCTAAGATAATTCACTACTGCTGGTTTGGAGGTAATCCGAAAAATGATTTAATAAAGAAATGCATTACCAGTTGGAAGACGTTTTTGCCAGATTATGAAATTAAGGAATGGAATGAAACTAATATCGGCATTACCGAAAACGAATTTATGAACTTTTGTTACAAAGAAAAAAAATGGGCCTACGTAGCAGATTATGCAAGATTACTAGCTTTAAAAGAGTACGGTGGTATATATCTGGATACAGACATGGAAGTGATAAAACCCTTTCCTGAGCAATTCAGAACTTACACATTCCTGGCAGGCGAAGAAGTCGACAAGCAGGTAAGCTGTGGAATCATTGGAGCCGTTCCTGGATGCAGTTCAATTAGCCGTTTAATAGAGTACTATGATAAATTGGTATTACTTGAGCCCATACCTTTATTGCTAAATGATATCCTTGTGGAGGAAAATAATCTTAATTCGGAGGATTATTTTATACCCGGTTCAGAAGTATTTTATCCCATGCAGTACGATGGCACCTTAAAATCCATCAAAAACAGCTATACCATTCATCATTGGGAGGGTTCTTGGAAAAATAATGCCGACAAATTTTATTCAACCTTTTTTGCAGAAAGAAGCCACCTGTTTTCAAAAGATGAAAAAGAGGTTTTGATAGATATACATATTTATAAAAAAATAACCTTAAAGAATTTAATTGCGTTAGATGCCATTTGTTCAAAAAAACTGCCCCATGAAGTTTTTCTTAACCTGAGTAGCAAACACCGCAGAGCAGTTAAGCAATATATAGATAATAATTTTATTGACCCACCGCAGTTTAGTTTTTCACTTTTTCTCGAAGCCATTAACAACCCTTATTTGAAAAATTATTCTGTTTTATTCTACTGTAAGCTCTTTTTAAAATCTATAATTAAATTACAAAAGAATAAAAATGGTTAGACTTATTAAACGTATTATTCATCGACTCATAAATCCGCCTAAGCCCTTCTCTCCAATAGAGGATTTAAAAAGAAAAGGGTTAATCGTGGGGCAGAACTTTCACATGATGGGAGGTGTGATAATTGACTCTTCACACTGTTGGCACATTACCATCGGCGATAATGTAACCCTTGCCCCCAGAGTACATATTTTAGCGCACGATGCAAGCACTAAAAAGCCATTGAACTACACAAGAATAGGAAAAGTAAAAATAGGCAACAATGTATTTATTGGAGCAGGAGCAATTGTTTTACCCGGTGTTTACATCGGTAATGATGTTATAATTGGAGCTGGATCTGTAGTGACCAAAGATATACCTAATAATAGCCTCGCGGCTGGAAATCCATGCAGAATATTGGGCACCTACAAAGCATTCATTGAACAACGAAAAGAAGAAATGAAAAACGTACCCCTATTTCCGGAAGAATATACACTCAGAGCCAATTTAACAAAGGAAATGAAACAGGAAATGAATATTCTAATGAAGGAACGCTTTGGCTTTGTTATTTGAGACACCTGTATATTCGCCAGTTATTTTTAACAAATCAATACAAAACTCTTCAGTCTGGTAAAATGAGTCACAATCTCTGTCTCCATACCGCCAACTACCCCTACGGACTGGGCGAACAATTCATCGAAACCGAAATAAAGTATCTTGCCAATGCCTTTAAAAAAGTTGTCATTATTCCCAATAATACAGACGCAAAAAAGCGGCTGGTACCGGAAAATGTAGAAGTATTAAAAGCGGATTATTCCGAGTATTCCACCCCAAAAGGAATAAAAAACATTGGGCCATGGCTTTTCCCCATCCTGCCGGCCATTTTAAAATCCAATAATAAAATCCTCACATTAAGCACACTACTCCGGGCCGGATATCAGGCAGAAGTACTTTTCTATTTCCTAAAAAACAACAACCTCATTGACAACACATTGCACTACACCTATTGGTTCAATGAGCAAAGTACGTTACTATCAATCCTAAAGTCAAAAAAAAGGATAAAAGGTTACATCTCACGAGCACATGGGTTCGACCTATATGAAGACCGACATAGGGAAGGATTTATACCATTCAGGAAATTTCAATTAAAGAATGTATCAAAGCTTTTCCTGATCTCAAAAAACGGTGTGGAATACATTAAGTCCAAATACCCTCAGTACCAACACAAATACCAATTATCGTATCTCGGTATTGAAAATAATCACCGATTAAACCTGTCGATACCCGCCAACAAGGAATACCTACTGGTAAGTTGTTCGCGGTTGATTGATATTAAAAGAGTTCACCTAATAGTGGAGGCCCTTGCAAAAATTACGGACTTTCAAATACGGTGGGTTCATTTTGGAGATGGACCTTTACTGAAGCAAGTAAAAGATTTAGCAAAAAAGAATTTACCTGATAATATCAAGACAGAATTTAAAGGAATGATTCCTAATCAGGCAGTACTCCAATATTTTCAAAACAATTTTGTTGATTGTTTTATAAACACCTCATCATCGGAGGGATTACCGGTAAGTATAATGGAAGCTACCGGATATGGCATACCTGTTCTTGCCACAAATGTGGGTGGTACAAATGAAATTGTAAATAACTCGACAGGAATTCTGCTTTCTGAACACCCCGAACCAATAGAAATAGCCCAGAATCTTCAAGAAGTATTCATGAGTTTTTCAAGAAATGCAGGTTTTCGTCAAAAGGTTTACAATTATTGGAATAATCACTTCAATGCAGAAATTAATTATCAAAGATTCACAAATACGCTAAAGAATCTGTGAATTATAAATAGTCAATTTCAATTACGTAAAAAAACATACAGTGCAGCAAATGAACAGTGCCGGCCGGTCACGTTTTTTGGTTCAGGCTCATCATAATATATGTTGATGAGGAACATGTATTTCATGAGAGAAACAAGTAGAAACAATAATTTCTACGCAGAAACTTATCAAAAGTTCCCATCTCTCGTGCATACATTTGGTAGTAGTGAATATCATTTCAATCATATAGATTGTTATTGGTTTCAAAGTTACTAATATTTGCATCCCAAAATGCAGGGGCGATACCTAATGGGGTGTCGTATTAGCATGTGCCGGTCAAGCTTGCCCCGTATTGGACTGTTCTTTGCTGCATTTTTTATCATATGGAGAAAGATTGGTATAAACAAAAGCAATATCCGCATATTGGACTTCCCTTAACTGGTAATGACAGGCAATGGGTAGCAAAATACGTAAGTGATCCTGAAAAAGTAGCAACTCATGCCTTTCTGCCTTTTATTCACCGGGAAATAAAACAAAGAAAGTTTAGAAAATACGATTTGCCTGATGGAAGCCGTTCAAGAACACGGATAAACAATAAACCAAAAACACGCCCAATTCATTATGCAAGCCATCTGGATTCAAATATTTACAGCTTTTATGCGAATACACTTCAATATTTGTATGAAGAGCAAATAAAAGAAAGAGAAATCAATGATTGTGTAACAGCCTATCGAAAAATCCCGATAAACCCACTAAAACCCTGTGGTAAAAAAAAATGCAATATTGACTTTGCCAATGATGTATTCAAATATATTAGCAAAGAAACCAAATCAGAAATGGTTGCCATTGTTTTTGACATCAAGGGTTTCTTTAAAAACATTGACCACAAAAAAATAAAACACAGTTGGCAAAGGTTATTAACGAGGTTTAATCTACCTGATGACCATTACAATGTGTTCCGGAATATCACTAAATTCTCATACATAGATGAGATAGATATTTTCGAAAACTTCAAAAACCAAATCATAACACAAAATCACTCAAAAAACCCTAAAATCCATAATAACAAAAAACGAAAGAGGGTTACAAGACTTAAGTATTTACACAACCAAAATGCCATAGCTTTTTGTACAAAAAAAGATTATTTAAAATGGGATAACAGACATCAATACATAAAGAATAACAAATACCTAAACCAGGAAACAAAAGAATTAAGAAAAAAAGGAATACCGCAGGGGGCAACAATAAGTGCAATTCTGGCCAATCTTTATATGCTTGAGTTTGATACAACCATAAACAAAAAAGTTACAGAAATCGGTGGAATATACCGCAGGTATTCTGATGATATGGTTGTTGTTTGTCCTTCTGACTATGAAGAACAAGTAAAAAGCTGGATGCGAAAGGCTATTTCTGAAGAAAAGTTAGAAATACAGGAAGAAAAAACGCAGGTCTTTCTTTTCCAAAATAAGGATAATAAAATAACCTGTTATCACAAAAGAGGTGAGTATTTAGATACCAACAATCGTTTTGAATATCTGGGTTTTGAATTTGACGGTGAAAATGCCTACCTAAAATCAGCAAGTCTGTCCAAATTTTACCGCCGTATGAAAAGGTCTGTAAAAAAAGGTAAACACCACGCTCTTCGGTTTGGTAATACAACTACATTCGGTGAATTATTCAAAAACAGACTTTACAAAAAGTTCTCATATTTGGGCAGTCATCGTCGCAGAAAAAGAGTGCGTGATCCAAAAGACAAATCTAATTTTATTCATACGAAGAAGCAGGATTGGGGCAATTATTTGTCTTATGCAAAAAAAGCACATGCAACAATGGAACCACACTCCAAAATTAAACAACAGATTCGCAGACATTGGCGAATTCTTCATAAACTCATGCAAAATTAATTTTCGTATGAACCCGGAAAACAAAATATCAGTCTCCATAATCATCCCCGCCTACAACGTCTCCCCCTACATCGAAGAGTGCATCCACTCGGCCTTTGCCCAAACCTACCTCCATATTGAAGTCATCTGCATCGACAACAACAGCACCGACGGTACCTGGCAAAAGCTGGAGCAACTTAAACTACAATACCCGCAACTCATCGTCGACAAAGAAATGAAACCGGGCGCCCCCGCGGCTCGCAACAAAGGCTTGCAGTTAAGCAAGGGAGAATGGTTGCAGTTTTTGGATGCAGACGATTTGCTGAAGCCTGAAAAAGTGGCGCACCAGGTGGCACTTATCAACAACACGCCAGCTGTCGATGTCCCCTTTATCGCTGCCACCTGCCTGAAACGAGACCTTAAGGGCAATGAAACCAAAACTAGCCTAAACAAAGAACACCCTTTCAAAAGTCTGTTTGCCACACAACTTGGCATTACCAGTTCCAATCTCTGGAACCGCAATTACATCGAAGCAATCAACGGGTGGGACGAATCCCTTAAAAGCAGTCAGGAAGCCGATTTGATGTTCAGATTATTACAAGTAACCGAAAACGTTATATTTGATGATAAGCCACTGACAATCGTGAGGGAACGGCCGGAGGGGCAGATATCGCAACAAAATCATTCTAAAAAGTGGATTCGCTATTTTGAAAAAAGAGTGGAAATGGTTCAATGGATTGCAGAAAATAAATCAACACTATTTGCACAAGAAAAAAGGTTCTTTGATGATGGACTTTTCGGAATTCTGAAAATCATGGCCAATGAGAATCTAATTGAGGCCCATACTTTATATAAAAAACACCTGAAAGACCGATACCGGCCATTTGAAAAACAGGAGCATTCAACAAGGGGATATTTGATTTTATATAGGGCACTAGGCTTTTGGGGTGCAGAAGTGGCAAGGAAGTTGTTAGGTCGGTAGGCTTTTCATTTAACTCTACCCCGTTCCCCCTCTGGCTCCCCAAAAAGGGAGTACCGAACCAACCCACAATCCACATGGGATTTTGATACAACCTAATGTTCCCATCCAAAAAGGAACTCGCGGTGGAGGTCCCCCCTATAGGGAGCCAGGGTGTGAGCGCAAGGACAAAAAAAACGAATGTTTTAAATAAAAGTCATCAACTTACCCTTCCTACAACCACTCTAACTCCCTTTAATGGGAGGACCGGCTAACCCACAAAACCTTATATAATAATACATCCGCATATTTCAAATTCATTAAAATCGTGCGGTTGTGGCACCCCATATAGGGGGGCAGGGGGTAGAGCGCAGGGAGGGCAAACTCAGTAAAGCACATAAAATTGCATTCTATTTAAAACACACAAATGGCTGTTAGTTACCAAGTAAATATGTTCTTTAACGCAAAACCGCACATTTACGAAAAAGCCGAGAACTACGAAAAAATATGACGCCGGCTGAACTTAAGCTATGGGAGTATATTAAAGATAATCAAAAATTAGGACTGGGTTTCCCGTCGCCAACACCCAATAGACATTTTCATAGCTGATTACTACTGCCACAAAATCAAGTTGGTAATTGAACTGGATGGCAGTATCCACAACAACTCGGAACAAAACGAATACGATGTAAACCGAACAGCAAAACTTGAACGTTTGGGGATTAAGGTTATCCGGTTAAAGAATAAAGGGGTAATAGAAAATATTGAGAAGGTAGTAGAACAGTTAAAAAAGACATGCAAGGATTTATTAAGGTAGTTTTTTCAACTGCCCTACCCACACCCCGCTAACTCCCCTAAAGGGGAGGACCGAGCAACCCCACAACTCGCAATAAATGAAAACATACAAATGTAACAATTCAAAAGGAATCGCACGGTAGCGTACCTCCTCTTGGGGCCAAGGGGGTGTGCAAAGGAATAATTACAAATAAAAATTTACACGCTAACAACTTTCAATCATGAGTTTCTAACTCTTTTCCACCAAAATTCCCAACCAAACACATGCAACAAAATAACATCCATCCATTGGTTTCCATCATCATCCCAAACTACAACAAGGCCAACTTCATACAAAAAACTATTCAATCCGTTATTGCCCAAACTCATGAAAACTGGGAAGCCATTATTGTCGATGATGGTTCCACCGATCAATCCATCGAAATAATTAAACAATATTGCAAGCAAGATAAGCGTTTTCGGCTTTTCGAACGGAATCGCCAACCCAAGGGAGGTTCAACCTGTCGTAATATAGGCCTGAAAAACGCACAAGGAAATTATACAATGTTCTTAGATTCGGATGACATTTTAACCCCAAATTGTTTGTCAAATAGACTAAACCATATAAAACAGAACCCCGATCATCATTTCCTCGTATTCTCCGGAGGTACTTTCTATAGGAACATTGGCGACAGTAATTCACAATGGATTCCCTCTCAAGGGAATCATGCAAAACAATTTTTAGCCCATATACTCCCCTGGAATATTTCATTACCCATCTGGAAAACCTCATTTTTAAAACGTTTAAATGGCTTTGATGAAACCTTTCCGCGCTTACAGGATGTGGAATTGCATACCCGCGCTTTGTTGCAACCCGGTGTAAAATACAAGATTATTGGTGGAGCTCCTGATTTTTATTACCGAATTGATGAAAAGCGCAAATTAAAAGCACCTTATCAGTTTGTAGAAACCTTTATTAAAGCTGTTGAGTTATATTCAAGCAAAATGAAGCAAATCATAAAAGTCCGTAACGATAAGGCTCCATTATTTAAAGCACTCAATGGCACCTTCCAGTCCGCTTATTTAACGGCACAGGTTCAGTATGATTTGGGCAATATTTCGGCAGAAGAACGCAACCGTTTATTTGATCGCGTAAAATCGTTCCATAATCCTAAGGGGCTATTTACCCTATATATCAAAGGCTTGCAAAACGGCATCCACCGGATAAAAGGGTATAATTGGTTGGGCAAAAAAGTTTTGGCCGGAAGATAATAACAACTCAAGTCTAACTTCATATTCAAAAGCTATTGTTCAACAAGCATCGTTTCGAGCATTGGTTTTTACACCTTCGAAAAATAGTTTCTAAAAGTGAACTTCAATTAGTCAACAGCAAAACCGACACACCGTGCACCGCATAACGGCAACATCCTAAAACCTAAAGCAGCTCTGCTGCGTCCTAACACATAATAACTAACTTCATGCACCTCTCCCTCCTCACCGACGGCATTTACCCTCACATCATGGGTGGCATGCAAAAACACAGCTACTACCTGGCCAAGTACCTGGCCCGTACAGGGGTAAAGGTTGATGTTTATCATGCCATCCCAGAGGGTCAGCCCCTTCCAACAACCCCGGAAGGTTTTACAGAGGAGGAGTTACAAAACCTTCAATTTTTCCCGGTTCATTTTCCAAAGCGGGCAAAATATCCGGGCCATTATATCCGTGAGAGCTATATTTACTCAAAACGGGTTTACAAGAAGTTTATTCAACAACCACAACCAGACTTTGTCTATATTCAAGGGTTTTCCGGATGGGAGTTTCTTGCAAGGCGGAAAGAACCTGGAGCATGGGGCAGAATTAAAACAGGCATCAACTTTCATGGGGTTGAAATGTTTCAAAAAGCACCCTCACTGAGAATTAAACTGGAACATTTGTTACTTCGCCCATGGGTAAAATGGAATATTCGCCATTCAGATATCATTTTTTCATTAGGTGGTAAGTTAACGCATATACAAAAAAAGCTAACTACGGCAAAAAATAATATTATCGAAATGCCAATTGGTATTACAAACGATTGGCTGATTGATGAAGCTCCCGAGCAAAAAAGCAAAATCAGAAAATTTGCTTTCATTGGGCGATATGAGAGACGTAAAGGCATCGAAGAGCTTCATTCAGTTCTTCAACATTTAATGAAAGAAAACCAACCATTCGAATTTCATTTCATCGGTCCCATCCCCAAATCCAAACACCTAACCTCTACTCACCTAAACTCCTACTCGTCTACTAGCCTAACCTCCCCTTCGCTCACCCCCTGCCCCCCTGAAGGGGGTAACCAACCCGCAACCAAAACATCTAATAACCCACTTGCCTACTCCCCTACTAGCCTAATCCCCTACTCGCCTACTCGTCTAGTTTACCACGGCCCCATCCACGACGAAAAAAAAATACAGCAAATCCTCCGGAATGCCGACGTACTCGTCTGTCCTTCCTGGAGTGAAGGCATGCCCACAGTAATCTTAGAAGCAATGGCATCAGGGTGTGCAATTATCGCATCGGATGTTGGGGCGGTCAGTGAGCAGGTTGACAGCAACAATGGCATTTTAATAGAACCGGGCAACAAAAATCAATTAAAAAATGCCATGATAAACATGCTCAATATGGATAATGAAAATCTACTGAAAATGAAGAAAATATCAGTAGATAGAATTAAAGAGAAGTTTTTGTGGGAACAGGTGGCAGAACGAACAATTCAGGAAATTAGGAGAATAAGTGTTTAGGCTAGTAGGGGATTAGGAGATTAGGCTAGTAGGAGATTAGGCTAGTAGGAGATTAGGCTAGTAGAAAAGTAAACTGTCATTCAGGTCTTACCAAATATCTTGCTTCAAAGTGCCATAGGCACGATCCATTTTATGATCCGGGATTTTAATCCCGGGGATTAGGTTAAGCATTCTTTCATGTATAAATGAAAAAGTTTTATATATTTACAAAAATTTCATGTACAGATGAAAAACAGATATATAAATCGAAATATTTATACCGATAAGATTCTCCCTTTTACGGAAAAAAATTTAATAAAAGTAATCGTCGGCCAGCGCAGAGTGGGGAAAAGTTATTTGCTGTTTCAGATAATTGATTATATACAGAATAATGATCCCAAAGCCAATATAATTTACATAAACAAAGAGCGCTACGAATTTGACACAATAAAAAATTATACCGAATTAATTAAATATTGCACAAATAAATTCCGTAAAAATCACAAAAATTACATCTTTATTGATGAAATACAAGACATTGAAAATTTTGAAAAAGCTCTGAGACATTTCTCATCCGAGCCTGATACAGATATTTACTGCACCGGCAGCAATGCAAAGCTTCTTTCGGGAGAATTGGCAAGTTCCCTAAGCGGCAGGTATATCGAAATAAAAGTTTATGGATTATCGTACTTAGAATTTCTTGAATTTCACCAATTAGAAAACCATATTCAGAGTCTGAATAAATATTTGGAAATTGGCGGATTGCCTTATATAATAAATCTTTCGCCCCAAAATGAAGTTATTTTTGAATATCTCAGAAATATATTTTCAACAATAATTTACAAAGATATAATTACACGGTACAAGATCCGAAACCACATCTTTTTAGAAAATTTGGTGAAATATTTGGCCAACAATACAGGAAACCTAATATCAGCAAAAAAAATAAGCGATTATCTGAAATCGCAAAACTTGAAAATGTCGCCGCAGATTGTTTTAGACTACCTGTCATATCTTGAAAATGCTTTTCTGGTTTTTAAAGTTAATCGCAGCGATTTGTCCGGTAAAAAAATATTTGAAACCAACGAAAAATACTATTTTGAAGACATTGGTTTGAAAAATGCCCTAACCGGCGAAAATAATATACAGATAAACCAGGTAGTTGAGAATGCAGTATTTAATCATCTTAAAATTGCCGGCTATGATGTTAAAGTAGGAGTTTCCGGCAATAAAGAAATAGATTTTATTGCATACAAAAACGGAAAGAAATTATACGTCCAGGCGGCATATTTATTGCCAGACCAACAGGTGATTGACAGAGAATTTGGTAATTTATTGGAAGTTAATAATAATTATAAAAAAATGGTGGTTTCATTAGACCAATATGCTCCTAAGAATGTACAAGGAGTAGAACATATACATTTAATTGATTTTCTTTCCAATACAAAAATATAACAGCTTAAATACTTAAAAATTTCATTCGTTTAAAAATTTGTAATTATCTGATAAAGAACTAATTAAAAATTTGAGAACGAATGGAACCGCTTCGCTCTCGCATAATATTTTTTAAACATATTCTTTTGTGATATTTATGCTTAAAAAATATCATGCTCGTTTCATCAGTATAAAATTATTCTAAGTTATTGGTCTGATGGAACTCGCATGATTGAAGTTTATACATGTTCTTTAGTGACAAACCTTGTCATGCTCGTTTCATTTATGCACGAAAAAAACGGACTATTAAATTCTATTTCATTCATACATGAAACTTTTAATGTTAATATATTGCCTAATAACCTAAACTCTACTAGACTATTGGTACTTTCAGAGATTCTTCGCAAGCTCAGAATGACATCTCTACTTGCCTTTTGGCCTACTAGCCTACTAGCCTATCAACCTAATGACCTAAACCCCTAAACTCTACTTGCCTAATTGTCTACTAGCCTACTAGCCTAATCCCCTAATAACCTAAATACTATGCTCAACGAACTCCTATACGAAAAAAACAACTATCTCACCCTCCTGTTCTGGGTGCTGGTCGGAGCCTTCGCAGGACCTTTGGTGTATGTGGTGGTACCCGTTCACATGCTCGTGCTGAATAAAAAGGGAGCCTTGCTATGGATTTTGTTAGGGTTATGGCTGGTATTGACCTTAAGCGACAGCCGGCAACCTATCTTCAGCTTTGCCGTGAATCTGAAGACAGCCATGATGCTGGTAATGGGCTATCTTTTTCTGGTCATGCCCAAAGAAGACGATCCCCTGCGCTTTATAAAACCTTTCATTCCCTTTTTTGCGGTGGCATTCATTGCCCTAATCGGCAGTCCGGTAGCCTTTGGAGGATTTCAGAAAACCGTATCATATGTATTGCTATTGACAGTAATCCCCCCCACAGTAAACCTCCTGCTTACCTGGGAAAAAGAGCGATTTCTCTATCATCTGATTATGGTAGGAGTCATTGTCCTGGCCACGGGTCTGGCATTGCGATTTATCTCCCCCGGATTCGTCATATTTAAAGGAGAGCGGTTCTCCGGATTATTGGGCAACCCCAACGGACTGGGAATTTACGGGTTTATGTTTACTGCCCTGTTTACTATTGTCATTTATTTTCACAAATACCTGTTTACCCGCAACCAGGTCATTTTTGTTTATGCACTAATATTTGTTTCCCTTATTTTGGGCGGAAGTCGCGGCGGTATCTTCTCTACAGCCCTCTTTTTGGCTGCCTGGTTCCTCTTACGTCGTGATTCCATTATGGGATTTATCGTCATGTCACTGATATTTCTCTCGTACCAATATGTGATGGCCAATTTCGAAAGCATCGTACTCTCTCTGGGGTTAGAAGATTACTTCCGGCTCGAAACCCTGGATACCGGTTCAGGGCGTGTGGTGGCACGTCAGGTGGCTATGGAAAACATTCAGAAAAACTACTGGTTCAGCAAAGGATTTTCTTACAACGAATTGGTTTTTTCTCACTACAAAGACTTTTTCGAAAAACATGGTCACCAGGGCAACGTACACAACAGCTGGCTTACCATGTGGCTGGACACCGGGCTGGTCGGGTTGATTCTTTTTTGTTTTGGCTGGCTGGTCAACTTCATCAGGGCCTCCCGCTTCTCCCCACTTGTATGGGCAGTTCTTTTTGGCATATTGCTATCCATCAGTGTAGAATCATGGCTGGTGGCGTCCCTCAATCCTTTTACCATTGTGCTGGTGATTATTTTGAGTATGATGGGGAATGAGAAGTTTTATAGGCAAGTAGGGGATTAGGCTAGCAGGCAAGTAGGAGATTAGTAGATTAGGCTAGTAGGGGATTAGGCAAGTAGAGAAATAATGTTTCATCCAATCAACCACAAAATAAAAAATCAACAAAAAAAGTTTCACTATTTATAGAACTACTGTATATTTGTTGTCCTAATCAAAACATTTTAGAATTATTCGGGAAACAGAGGCTACTTAAGCTGAAAAAGAAAAACAGAGGCAATATTGGTCTTTCTTCGGCAATTGGATATTCCGGTGATACTGACCCCCCTCTCCGGTGATATTGCCCCCCCTAACATTGGACTGGTTCAAAGAGCGTGATGGACTGACAATATTACCGTTTTTTTCTCAAACTATCTCCCTTTAATTCGATTCGATGTGATGTGTGAACCAACCGGTCAAGAATGGCATCCGCTATTGTTTCCTCTCCAATAATATCATACCAGTTGGCCACAGGGAGTTGGCTGGCTATGATAATAGAGTTTTGACCATGTCGATCTTCCACTATTTCCATTAAGTCCATGCGTTGTTGCTGTTCCAGATAAGTAAGACCAAAGTCATCGATTATTACCAGGTTTGTTTTGGACAGCTTTTCAAAGAACTTGATAATTGTACCTTCTAAACGCGCCATTTTGGTTCTCAAAAGTAACTTTTGAAGGTTAAAATAAGCCACTTTATAGCCCTGCATACAAGCCTGATGACCAAGAGCCGAGGCGATAAAACTCTTACCACATCCGGATGCTCCTGTTATCAGTACAGATTCTCCGTTTTGGATATATCCTCCGGTTGCCAGGGATGCCATTAACTCTTTACTCACACCCCGTTCAGACTCTGTGTAAACTTCTTCCACAGATGCCTGGTAACGGAAGCCAGCATTCTTTTTTAATCGGTCAAAACGCTTATTTTTCCGGTCTTGCTGCTCGTTTTGTAAAAGCAGTTCAAGTCCTTCCGACAGACTTATTTCATGATGCTTGCGGGTCTCTAAAAGAGCTGTCCATGCTCTGTTCATACCATGCAGCCGAAGATTTGTTAATTGTGTCTCGATTTGTTCCATTTTTAATGTATTATGTGATTTAAAAAAATAATTGTTTGCCCCTGATATTTTCATGTTTGGGTAATGGCTTTTCTTCTGTTTGCTGGTAATGTTCAGTCATGTTGTTTCTTAGGATATTTGCCACAAAGCCATAATTGTATCTCTGGTTCTCAATAGCGATCTGACAGGCTTTCTCGAACTTATCCGGTTCAGTGATTCGCTGGAGCTTCAAAAGGCCATCGCATGTTCGATATAGCTGCTCTGGATATCTGTCCTGTTTAAATAGCAGAACAAATAAGTTGAGAAGCTCCTTAGACCTGCTTTTTGCCTTGGCCATGTAGTAATCCGGGCTACGATCCTGATAATGCTGATGGGTTGAACATAGGTGGTCTTTGACGCTTGTATAGTGCCCTTTTACATAGCTTCTCAGATGAAAAGCTACCCGCTTACGATCGATATAGATTGCCACCGTAGAGCGGGTGTAGATTACCGTTGCCTGCTTGCCTATATGCACATAAGGAACGCTGTAATAATGTTTGTCTTTTTGCAGGCAAAGATGGTTGTTGGGAGCTACCTTATACTGCTTGTAATACTTCATTTCATATACAGTATCAGGCAGGGCTTTTAACAGATGTTTTTCATCGGCCAGGAACTTTTCTTCCCGACAGTAGTTTTTCAGCTGCATACGGGTTTGGTTGTGGGCCAATACCTTTTCAGATATGGCCTCATTTAACTGCTGAATGCTAAAGAACTGACGATCGCGGAATTTGGCATACACACGGCTGTAAATCAGTTTTACCTGATTTTCCACCAGTGCCTTATCTTTGGGTTTGCGCGCCCTGGCCGGAACAACTGTGGTTCCGTAATGATTTGCCAGGTCATCCATTGCAGTATTAATGCTTGGCTCGTAACTATCGGCCTTAATAACAGCTGCTTTAAGATTGTCAGGAACAAGTGCCCTTGGTGTGCCTCCCAAATGATTTAAACAGCACGTAAGGGCATATATAAAGTCTTCTACGCTCTGACTTCTGACGGCCATCGCAAAGCAATAATCAGAGTAAGGAAGACAGGCAACAAAAACCTGACATTTAATGACCTCGCCTGTTGATTTATCTATGTAAGAAAGTGTCTTCCCGGCAAAATCAATATAGAGTTTATCGGCAGGATCGTGGTGCAGCACAGCAGAGGGCCGGGCTGCCACTTCTTGTTGATTAAGATGATAACAAAACTGAGAATGACTGTAGCCACCAGGATAGCTGGATTTGTACTCTTCCCATAAGAGTTGTTTGGTTACACCCAAACGATTAAGTTCTTTAAGGAAATAATCTACATTGGCCTTAAAATGCTCGTAACGATCTTCTTTGTAGGATGGGCTTCCGGCATGAAACTTTCCTTCCAGAAGGGGATCTTCCAATTTTAGTAGTTCCTTGATATGAAGACTGCTCTCCTCTATTTTCCTGAGATAGGACTTAACCGTATTCCTGCTTATACCAAGGATACGTGCTATCTCTTTTTTGCTTTTGCCTTGCTGATGTAGCTGTAAAAGTTGCTTTATCTGACTCATTGGTTTTGGTTTTCCTGCCATCATGAACTCTTTTAGTGACCAATTTTTGATCGCTAAAAAAACCAAAATCCAATGTATAGATAACTATAGGGGGTCAACATGCTCCGGAGAAATGACCAAAATCCTTCAAAAGGGGGTCAACATGCACCGGAATAATCGACGAAAATCTATCTTGAAAGGGGGTCAACATCCGCCGGAATGGCAGTTGTCTTTCATCGTAATTTAAGGTGAAATCTCTCCGGTTTTAGGGGGTCAGCTTGCTCCGGATTATCCATATTTGGACAGGTTCTCATGATGAATATGAAACCACCTTCAAAAACAACAAACAAACCATTGAGAAATGGTTAAGAAAACAACAATTGATTTAATAATGGACAAATTAGCCATAAATAACATCTTGAAAATCCAGTCTCTTTCGGGTGAGTTGGAATTTGAAAGAGCATCATCTTTGTATCTTAAAACAAGAAAACAATCCAAAGAAGATGCCTCCCTGAGTGAAGTACGAGACCATCTGAAAAAATTAATAAAGAAATACGAACAAGAGCACTGGAGTGATGAAGATCAAATAAGTGACGAACAAATAAAAGAAAGTGATTTTGCTGAAGCTTTTGTAAGGAACGAAAATGAGTTTCTTCAAAAAAGGAAGGAGTTAATCAGGAAAAAATTAAAAACCTATAATCTCAATCAAAATGACCTGGCCAGAATCCTTGGTCATCAGAAAGGTTATATGTCAGAGCTAATTAATGGTTTAAGACCCTTTTCAAAAGACGACATCATTGTTATACACCGTTTACTTAAAATAAATTTGGAAGATTTATTTCCACCATTTATACCGCAAGAACGGGCAATACATATAAAAAGCATTTTGGAAAAACTATCTGCCAGCGGGGTCAAGCTCAGGAAGCAGGACTTGAATCTTGAAACCACTTAATATCCTTAATTCATTTATCTGAACACTTATTCCCTTATTTGTAATCAGGAGTTCATTCCCCGTACTTCTTGGAATAACTAAAGATTCTTCTCAAGCTACAATTTGACACCTCTACTGCCTATTAACCTAATGATCTAAACCCCTAAACTCTACTAGCCTATTGACCTATTAACCTAATGATCTAAACCCCTAAACTCTACTAGCCTACTAGCCTACTAGCCTACTAGCCTACTAGCCTAATCCCCTAATCCCCTAATCCCCTAAATTCTATTCACTAATATCATGAACATCCTCTTTTTGTATACCGAACTCGCCTCCTACTTCCTTGCAGGCGTAAAAGAATTGACGAAAAATGGCCATTCAGTGCACATCGTGCGCTGGCCGGTAAATAAAGAAGCACCGTTTCAGTTTGATTTTCCGGAGGGGGCTACTGTTTATGAGCGGAATCATTACAATAAGGAGGAATTGGTAGAACTTGCCAAAAGCATTCAGCCCGATGTGATTATTTCCAGCGGATGGGTGGACAAAGGATATCTCTCGGTTTGCCGTTATTTCAAGGGACGCATCCCCACTGTGATGAGCATGGACAACCAATGGCACGGCACTTTAAGGCAGCAGCTAATGCGACTGGCTGCGCCATGGCTATTGCACCCCGCTTATTCTCATGCCTGGGTACCGGGAGCTCCTCAAAAGAAATATGCACGAAAACTTGGATTCAAAAAACAGCATATACATGAGGGTTTCTATAGTGCTGATGTAAAACTATTCTCCTCATCAGCAACCGACAGAACAGAGGCAACCTCCTATCCACGCAAGCTGGTTTATGTGGGCCGGTATGTGCGACAAAAAGGTTTAGACCTCCTCTTCCCTGCCTTTATGGAACTGCAGGCAGAATCACCCAACGAGTGGGAGCTTTGGTGTGCCGGAACAGGGGAGCTTTTTGAACAGCGACCGCAGCATCCCAAAATCAAACATCTCGGCTTTCTGCAACCCAATGAACTGAAACAAACCCTTAAAGAAACCGGAGTATTTGTCCTTCCCAGCCGCTTCGAGCCCTGGGGAGTGGTGGTTCATGAAATGGCAGCAGCCGGTTTCCCGATGATTTGTTCCACCGCCATTGGTGGGGCCACCCGCTTTCTGGAAGAAGGCAAAAATGGTTTTCTATTTGAAAATGAAGACAAAGAAAGCCTGAAAAATGCTTTGAGGCAAATTATGAGTCTCAGTGATAAAGAGCTGAGAGCTATGGCTGGTCACAGTCACCAACTGGGGATTAGTTATGATCCGGAAATGTGGGCGGGCAAAGTAATTAGGCGAGTAGGGGATTAGGCGAGTAGAGATTAGGCGAGTAGAGATTAGGGGTATAGGAGATTAGGGCAATAGAGATACGAGAAGATTCCTCATTCAATGAACTTGAATGAGGAAAATCTCTGTAAAATAAACTAAGATTACCTTATTTATTTTAGTTTATTGAACTAAGGAAAAAACGATACTAGTGTTTCTGCTATACAGGTATCACTGTCACAGCAACAAGATAATAACGGAGCAAGGAAAATATATGCTAGTAGGAGTTAGGCTAGTAGGCCAGTAGGACGATAGAGATTTAGTCCATTTCTACTTGCCTAATTTACTACTATCCTAATCCCCTGCTAGCCTTGACTACTTGCCTACTTGCCTAATTTTCTACTTGCCTAATCCCCTACTAGCCTACTAGCCTATAACCTCTCTACAGTTTTTTTCGCTTTTGAGTGATTAGAGCAGATATCATCTTTGTTATTTCCAAGGCAAGTCCTTCCAGTTCTTCAAGTTTATCCTTTGAAATAAGCTTCTTATAAAACAACAGATTCAGCAAGGTAATTGATTCATACAATGAGCCCCTGGAGAAATACAAATAGTTAATATTATCCTTAATACTAAAACGTCCTTCACCTTCAGAGATATTTTGCGGCACAGATGCAGCCGCAGCTTCCAGTTGTTCCATAAGTCGGTAATGTCCTTTAATGGACTCAGTAATATCAAGACACCTTTCAGCAAATGTCATCCCTTTTTGCCAAACCAATAATTTCTTAAAACTAAAATTCTCCATGGGTTAAAAGTTAAATTTATGCACGTATTGAAAATATTCTAAAATCCTAATCAACTTGCCTACTCTCTACTCGCCTACTCGCCTACTCGCCTACTCGCCTAATCCCCTAATCCCCTACTCGCCTACTCGCCTAACCCCCTAATCCACTCCTCCAACACCACCAACGGCCACACCCTCGAAAACGTCACAGACGCATCTCCCTTCAGGAACCGGCTCCAAATATCCAGCACACCCTTTTCATTAAACAGTTCACGTTGCGCAAGGGAGCAGATGCGGTCATCTGCATAGCTGTGCATCTCCCCTTTCAGCCAGTCGCGCCACGGAAAGACAAACCCCATTTTAGGACGGTTGACGATGTAATCGGGCAGCAGGTCAGGCATACTATCTACCAGCAATTTTTTAGGAGAAACGGGTCGTTTTATTTCATCCGGCAGCGATAATACATATTCCGCCAGTTCATGATCCAGAAAAGGGACTCTCACTTCCAAGGCGTGAGCCATACTCATCTGGTCGCTGTCACGAAGCAGCACATTCTGCATATAGGTAGTCATCTCGGCCACTGAAACCCTTGATAACACATTATCGGCCTCCACACTCATATTCTGTTGCTTCAGCCACTCCACAGGATTGTGCAATGGCAGTTTTTCAAGGTTCAGCATTCCCATTAACTGGGGATCCATCAGGGCTTGCCGCGATGTGGCAAAAGCCTCTTCAAAGCTGTAATTATTCATTTCAAGCAGCTGCTTCACTTTCAGGGAAGCAATCCCCGGTTTGAGGGCTGCAAAACTCTGTGCTGCCAGTCTTCGCAATGAATAAGGTAATTTCCACAACCATTTCTTTTTCTCCAGTGCCATCATACGGTTAAAGATGGCATATCCTCCAAATACCTCGTCTCCTCCAAGTCCCGACAACGCCATGGTGATACCCGCTTCCTTCGTCATCTTTGACACCACCCATGTATTGGGGCCGTCACCACTGGGATGATCCATTGCTGACAGGGCATCGGGAAGGAAATGCAGAAAATCGTCCGGCTTCAAATGAATCTCATGATGGTTGGTGTTATGCATCTTTGCAATATATCTTGCATAAGGTGCTTCAGAAAACTCATCCTCCCAAAAGGTGATATTAAAGGTATCAATCCTGTTATTGGACACCTTCGTCATGGCTCCCACTACTGCACTGGAATCAATTCCCCCTGAAAGAAACGCGCCGAAAGGCACATCGGCCACCAGGCGCCGCTCCACCGATTCCATAAATAACCGGCGAACCTGTTTTTTTACCTCCTCGTAACTGTCTGAACTTTTCTTTTGAGCCTTTTCAAACGGATTCCAATAAGTGTCTTCCGTAATTTGATTATCCCGTAAATGGTAGCATAATACAGTGCCGGGATTTAGCATTTTCACTTCATCCAGAATGGTATCGGGAGTCTGCACCGTCTGATACCGCAGGAAATCCACCACCGAATCACGTTTCAGCTTTTTGGAAACCAGCCCCGAGGCCAACAGAGCCCGTACCTCTGACGAAAAGCAGAAACCTCTTTCGTTATGGCTCCAGTAAACCGGTTTAATTCCCATCCGGTCACGCACCAACGAAAGCGTCTGCTCCTTCTTATCCCATACGGCAATGGCAAACATTCCGTTGAACAACTCCACACATTTCCGCCCCATTTTGCTCCAGGCAGCCAAAACCACCTCACTATCGGTATGCGATTGATATGGATAATCAAACCGACTTCTTAACTCCCGGAAATTATATACCTCCCCGTTAAAAACCATCACATACCTGCCACATGCCGACTCCATGGGCTGATGCCCGGCATCCGACAGGTCAATAATGGATAAACGCCGATGTCCCAAAGCAACCTCATCATCCTGCCAGACACCCTCATCATCAGGCCCCCGGTGCGACAGCCGTCTGTTCATGGCTTTTATCCCGGATTCTTTATCCTTTATTGTTTTTGAAACTATTCCGTTTATTCCACACATATTGTTATAGTATTGAACTGATGAGCTGATGAATTAGTGAGCTCCAAATCTAGATAAAGTTCCGTAGGAACGACAAATCTTGTTCACCCGGAATTCATTCCGGGGTTTGTTCAATTTCATGTTCCTTCATCTTGTTACAGATTCTTCGCAAGCTCAGAATGACAATTCTTTTCGCTAATTTTTCGACTCACCTAGTAACTATTCCAACGGCTAAGATAAAAAAGATTCTCCAAAGACATATTGATGCTCTATACACATCTGTCAATGCTCGAAATAGAAAGATAAATAAATTTGCACTTTCAAAATCAACCCCTTATCTTTGTATTTACAGTTAAGAGGTCTGACCTATTGGACCGTGAGCACATGGTTGCTCCTTAACTGCTTTTTTATTTATAACCCTCACCCCATGCATTTATTATATTGTGATGAATCCGGAACAACCGCTGACCCCAACCAAAAACATTTTGTATTAGCAGGTGTTAGCATGTTTGAAAGACAAAGTTACTGGCTTTCCTCCAGACTTGACACCATTGCAGAACGATTTAACCCCGGTGATCCAAACTCACTGGAACTTCATGGAAATGCTATGCTGGCAGGTCGCAACTTCTGGCGTAGGTTCCCTTTAAAACAAAGAAGTGAAGCAATCAAAGAAGCTTTATCCGCCTTCAACGAATCTCATATATCAAATAAATTATTTGCCTGTATTATCAGAAAAGAGGCGGTATCTCCCAATAATCCGGTTCAATTTGCATTTGAACAACTGTGCAGTAGATTTGATCATTATTTAATGCGCTTGCATAAAAATGGAGACACACAACGAGGCATTATTATTTTCGACAAATCCACTTATGAAAAAACCATTCAAAATCTAGCAACCGATTTCAGAACTATTGGGCACACGTGGGGAGTTGTAAGAAACCTTGCTGAAGTTCCTCTTTTCCTCGATTCAAAAGCATCAAGACTAATTCAACTTGCAGACTTGGTGGCTTATTCCATTTTTCGAAAATATGAAAAAAATGATGATCAATACTTTGACATTATTTCCAATAGGATTGATTCCGAAGGTGGTGTTATTCATGGACTTTTTGAATCCTTATGATACCAAATTCCACTTTTCCTTAGGCAAGCATCTCATTAAGCTCTTCAAACTCCCTGCAAGCCCACTGGCATCTTTTCTGGATGGAGACTCTTTGCAAGCTGCCATTGACAATTCTATTCCCTCACAGTTCCGTAGGAACGACAAATCTTGTTCCCCCTGAATTCATTCCGGGGTTTGTTCAATTTAATGTTTCTTCATCAAGTTACAGATTCTTCGCAAGCTCAGAATGACAATTCTACTCGCTTATTTTTCTACTCCCCCAACAACCTAACATACGACTCCAAATTCCCTCCATCACTACAAAACATTTCCGCCTTTTTCCCGGCAGCATCACACATCTTCCGCCATTTATCCTCGTCCAGTTCTACCATCTTCCCAATTTTATCTGCAAATAACGATTCTTCCAAGGGAAGATCGTAGCCACAATTTTCTTTCTCCAATTCCCTCCATGGTGTTTGATCACTAATCAGCACAGGTCTGCCGGCCGTAAAACTTTCCAGGATCACATGCCCAAAGTTCTCACCTCTCGAGGGAAGAAACAACAAATGATAATCTCCAATGACCTCAGCAACCTTATCGCTCTCCACCAAACCACGGTATTCAACATGAATATTGGCCGGAAGGGCATCAATAACCATTTTGCAATCGCGCCAGTAAGTTTCATTGTAAATCTGTCCGTAAAGGTCAAACACAATCTCACCGCCTCCGGTATATTTCTTTAATGCCTCCAGCGCAAACAAAGTATTCTTTTCCGGAGCAATGCGTGCCATGGATACCAGGCGCAATATTCCTTTCTCCTTGCTTATCTCCTTTGGTTCCGGTAATACCTTGCGGGGCAGATTAGGAGCCACAGCTACAGACACATCCCCAAAGACAGCTCGTGTATCCTTCTTTTCCTGCTCGTTGGTAGCATGAAAAACCACGCTTTTGTACAAACCCAATACCTTAGCCATTTTAAGAAAAACCCTCTTTTTGGTGCTTTTCACATTGATAGCGCTGCGGGCCAGCATACCTCTCACCCCCACAATTACTTTGTGTCGCTTAAGAAAAAACAACGGAAGAATAGAAAACCACCAGGAATAGATACCATTCACATAAGCCACATCGAAATTGGTCTCTGCAATCAGCCGCTTCATATTTTTGAAAGAAAGTCCCTCTTTCGAAAAGTAATATACTTCAGAATCAAAAGGCCCCTCCCCCCAACTGTCTGCCGGTAGTTCATAGGGTTTTGTCTCCATGTAATCCGTATTCCGGGTCACCACTAAAAAGCGATACTCCTCACTGAGCTGTTCCATCATATTAGCCATGGAACGCACGGGGCCTCCGGCCTTGTAACCCGGCAAGAACCAATCGATAAAAATCAGTATCCTTTTCTTTTCCTTACTCATAGCAGAGCAAAGGTAAGAAATTAGTGAATAGTTTGTAGGCAGTAGCCAGTAGTGGGAGCAAAACTAATAATTCAACCACTCCGTGATGCTCTGTTTAATCTCTCTGTAAAAAGGCAGAAGAGAGAAGGCAGAAGAAAAAAGAGTCAAGGCTAAGAGCGTGACTTGTCATTCTGAGTGCCTACCCAAAAAAAGTTTGGGGAATAATGTGTAAATGACAGAATTGGCTCGTCCCTGAAAGGGGCAAATTTGAGTAACCCCGGATGCAGTCCGGGGTAAAGCAACCCACCACACAAGCTCCCTGAAAGGGGCCAACAGAAACAAACAAATCCTCATCCGCAAACATACGACACCTTCAGCGTCGGTTTCTTTATTATCACATCTTCTATAAACATGCGAGCCCTTCAGGCTCCGGTTAATGGATCATCAAAAATGGGTCACATCGGAAAAAATTGAGGCTGAGATTAAGGTTGAGGTCAAGAGAGTGTAAATAAAAACACCTTCTAATTGATCATTGATAATTGATAATTAAAAATGTGTCACCCCTGCCGGGGCTTTTCTAAATATTGTAATACCCATTGTTACTGTCGCCCTGCCGGGGCTGGGCCATCATAAAAGCAGGATTCAAACAACAATTACCTACACCTATGAATTGAATAGCAAAAAAGGCTTGCAAATCCCAGGTGTTCAAAACGGTCGGATTGCAAATCCGTCCGGACGGGGAATACATAGCAAAACAAAAAGAACAAAGACTTTTATCTATAAGTAAAACTTCCCTATATTTGCGTAAACATTTTACCTATGCAACAAGAAATAGAAATAATAGACCGGGATCTTTATCTTGAAAAGATCACCCCGTACATCAATCAGAATCTGATAAAAATCTTTGTTGGCCAGCGAAGAGTTGGTAAGTCATATATTCTAAAGTCCACCATCAGAAAAATTACAAATCAATATGAAGATGCCAATATCATATACATTGACAAAGAACAGTACGATTTTGACAGGATTACCAATTATCATGAGCTCAACACCTATGTTGAAAATAAAATAGATTCGAACAAAAAGAACTTTCTATTTATAGATGAAATACAGGAGATAGAAGACTTCCAAAGATCCATCAGGCATTTTCACAATAAAAATACTGTCGATATTTACATTACCGGAAGCAATGCCCAAATGCTTTCGGGAGAACTGGCGACCTCCCTGAGCGGCAGATACATGAAAATAAAAGTAAACAACTTATCATACACCGAATTTCTTGAATTCCACCAGCTTGCAGACAATGACGAAAGCCTATATAATTATTTAAAATGGGGAGGATTGCCTTACTTAAAAAACCTGATTAAAAATGATTTGGTGATTTTTGAATATTTAAACAATATTGTATCAACGGTATTGTATAAGGATATCATCAGCAGATACAATATCAGGAATACAGATTTTTTTCATCAGCTCATTTTATATACAGCTGCCAATACCGGAAATTTAATAACCTCAAAAAAAATAAGTGATTACCTGAAATCTCAACGGGTTGATATTTCACCCAGGGTAATTCTCAATTATTTGCATTATCTGACCAATGCATTTATGCTTTACAAAATAAGCAGAGAAGATGTCCAATCGAAAAAGATCTTTGAAATAAATCATAAATATTATTTTGAAGATTGGGGAATGAGAAATGCACTCCTGGGACTAAACAACTATTCAGCACCCGATATACTTGAAAATGTAGTTTTCTCGCATCTGAAAAATAATGGATATACAGTTAGTGTCGGGGTATTGAAAAACCTTGAGATAGATTTTATTGCCCGAAGAAATAATGAAACCCTTTATATTCAGGTTGCTTACCTCATCATTGATGAAAAAACCAGAAACAGAGAATTTGGAAATTTATTGCAAATAAAGGATAATTACCCCAAATATGTAATATCACTTGACCCGGTTCAAATAGGACAATACGAGGGGGTCAAGCATCTGCATTTAAGAGAATTTTTAAAAAGAACCTTGTTTGAATAGTGCCAAAGAATTGGAGATTAAAAAACAATTAAACCTTTTTCTATTGTATCAAGAAGTTTCCCAGTCCCTGAAAGGGGCAAATTTGAGTAACCCCGGATGCAGTCCGGGGTAAGGCTGAACGATTGGAATCAGGTCCCCGAATGGGGGCCAACAAGAATAGACAAATTCTCATCCCAAACATACGACACCTTCAGCGTCGTTTTCTCTGGTGGCCAAACTTCTATAAACATGCGAGCCCTTCAGGCTCAGGTTTATTAATCATTTAAAAAGGGTCACATCGAAAAAAATTGAGGCAGAGATTAAGGTTGAGGTCAAGAGAGTGTAAATAAAAACACCTTCTAATTGATCATTGATAATTGGTAATTGATAATTAAAAAACTGTCGCCCCGCCGGGGCTGGTCCATTAAAAAAAACAGGATTCAAAAAACAATTGTCTCCACCTATGAATTGAACAGCAAAAAAGGATTGCAAATCCCAGGTGTTCAAAACGGTCGAGGTATTTACCTCCCCCTATAGATTGAAAAACACCCGCTAATATCCAAATTCAACTTTCCATAAGCCTCATGCGCTTTGATCCACGCTCTGTGCTCCACCCACTGTGCTCCATGCCCGTTTCTCATCTGCGTCCATCTGCGACATCTGCGGATACTGAAAAGTTGCGCAGCAAACTCCGTGATTCTTTATGTACTCTGTGGTTAAAATTCCCAACCCAATCTTCTTACTCACCTGCCTCATGATACTTTAAAGTCACCCTTGAGGGGATTTAAGGGGCCATACCATTTTTCTAAAATTTCCTATCTTCGCATTTAAAACCAACAAATGCGATGCAACAACTCACAAAAACCGCTATAGAAGCCGCCCTGGCAGGTGCTGCCGAAATTATGGACGTGTATGACAACCACGATTTCCAGGTGCAAACCAAAGAGGACAATTCCCCACTGACCATTGCCGATGTGCGGGCCCATAATATCATTAAAAGTCATCTGGAGAAGACCGGTATTCCTATTCTCAGTGAAGAAGGGGCCAAAATCCCTTATGATGAACGAAAAGGATGGTCCCGCTTCTGGCTGGTGGATCCGCTCGACGGCACCAAAGAGTTCATCAAACGCAACGGAGAATTTACCGTTAACGTTGCTCTGATTGAGAACGGAACCCCGGTTCTCGGAGTGGTTTACGCACCCGTATTGCAGCAAATCTATTTTGGTAATCTGGAAGATGGTGCTTTTCGGGCACAACACATCTCCCCGGCAGAGACACCTGACTCTATTCTTTCCCGGACTGAAAAGCTCCCCGTTACTCAGGAGCGGACAACATTGAATGTAGTAGCCAGCAAATCGCACCTCAATGAAGAAACAAAAAATCACATTGCTCAAATGGAACAATCATCCGATCGCCCAGTAAAAACAGTCAGCATAGGTAGTTCTCTTAAACTATGCCTGGTAGCCCTGGGCGAAGCCGATATTTATCCCCGCTTTGGTCCCACCATGGAATGGGATACCGGTGCCGGACATGCGGTAGTGAAAGCTGCCGGGAAAAAAGTGATGCAGGTGGATGCAGATGAAGAACTGGTTTACAACAAGGAGAACCTGCTCAATCCGTTTTTTGTGGTGAAATGAGGAGGGATTGGACCATATTAGGCATATAAGAAAATTTGGTCTGTTTCACATAAAAAAAAAGAAAACACGAAGGGTAGAGAGGTAAAACCATTAAAAGTCATAAAACGGGCTGAAAGCCCAACTGAATTTAGCCCGGGGCAACGTCCCGGGAATAAAAACCGGATGGTTTTTGACGCCCTGTAAGGGCAGCTGAGAATAAATGTCATTCTGAGTGCCTACCCAAAAAAAATTTTGGCCCATAATGCGAAAATGACAGATGTGGCTCGTCCCCAGAGGGGACCAACTATCAACTTGCTGATTTTTTTTGGTTTTTACAAAAATCTGTCATTGGTAGCTTGCGAAGAATCTCCGGCGACAGCAACAGATTCTTCGTCGTTCCTCCTCAAAATGACATTTAGCAAGATGTCATTCTGAGCCTGCGAATAATCTTTGTAAAATTTAAAACAACTAAGCACTAAAACCAATGACCACCAACATCCACACCACCTTCGACAAAATCTACGACCGCAGCAAGAAAGAAGAATTTCTCAATCAGCTATCCAAAGTCATATGGTTCACCGGCTTGTCAGGCTCGGGAAAGACCACCCTTTCCAGCGGACTGGAAAAGACACTTTTTGCCAGCGGATACTTCTGTCAGGTTTTGGATAGTGACAATATCCGTTCGGGCATCAACAACAATCTCTCCTTTACCGAAGCCGACCGCAAAGAGAATATCCGGCGAATAGCTGAAGTCTGCAAGCTGTACCTCAACAGCGGTGTCATCACCCTGTGCGCTTTCATCAGTCCCACCAACGACATCAGAGATATGGCACGCAGCATCATCGGCGAAGAGGATTTCATCGAAATCCATGTCAGCACCCCGCTGGATATTTGCGAGGAACGAGACGTAAAAGGCCTCTATGCCAAAGCCAGAAACGGAAAGATTCCCAATTTCACGGGTATCTCCTCCCCCTTCGAAGTCCCGGAAGATCCGTTTTCCCGGATCGATACCTCCAAACAACCGGCAGAAGAATCAGTAGAGCAGCTGTTTGAAAAAATTTTGCCGTTAGTTAAATTAAAGGCAGAAGAAACGAGAGGTTGAGACTGAGAGCATCTGTCATTCTGAGCCTGCGTAGAATCTGTTAGAGTATAGTCAGTAGTCTGTAGTGTCCATCTGCAAACCCTGTAACACTTCTGCCATTGAATTGCAAAAACACCACTTCACAATGGAATCCATGAGATTAGCACCTGTCTTCAGGCAGGTGTTACCTTATATCCCGAACATTCCATCCCAGCCGGCTTCAAGCCGGCTTCTGAACATCTGCCAACACCTTGAATATTTTTTGAAAAGCAGGCTGAAGCCGGCTCATTCTCCATGTATTGTACATCAATAATCCCCCGGCTAAACCCGGGGGCTAGGCTCACTATAAAAACCTACATACCAACCCTTCCCCTCGTTTTCCCACGAGAAAACAATGAAATCCATTTTATCAAGATGTCCCCCTGCCCCTGAAAGGGGCCAATTTGAGTAACCCCGGATGCAGTCCGGGGTTTAGGAACCCAAATCATAAGGTCCCTGAAAGGGGCCAACAAGAGTAAAACAAAAATAAACAAATTCTCATCCATTAACATACGACACCTTCAGCGTCGGTTTTTCTATTATCAAGGCTTCTATAAATATGCGAGCCCTGCAGGCTCCGGTCTTTCTTTGGACAGACTCCTATTAATCACCCAGGTGATTAAACGAATTTTCAAATCAACCCCTATGAGCGATGAGCTAACAGCGATGAGCTAACAGCTAACATCACCCCCTCAGTTGTCAAAATCATTCCGTTTTCGTATTTTTGAATAAACAAAGGAAAAAGAAATGAACACTATTGAATTAAAAAACAACTTTCATCATCTCATTGACAGCATTGACAATGAGCAAATGTTAGCAAACTTTTATCATATAATCAAAGCCAAAACCAATGCTAAAACCGGCCACTTATGGGCCAGTTTAAATCCGGATCAAAAGGAAGCATTATTGAAAGCATTCACTGAAAGCGATAATCCGGAAAATTTACTTGGTTACGATGCTATGAAAGAAAAGCATAAAAAATGGCTTTAGAAATTAAATGGTCAAAAAGAGCTGATCAGAAATTTGATAAAATAATCGACTATCTTTCCACTGAATGGGGCATCCATACAACCAAAACCTTCGTTCAAAAAGTGTATGATTTTTTAGACTTGTTATTATTCTATCCTGAAATTGGATCCATCGAAAACGAAGAAAGAGGCATCAGAGGATTTTCAGTGTCCAAACAAATTAATATATTTTATCGTCTCAAAAACAATACAATAATTATACTTGATTTATTTGACAATCGTCAGAGTCAAACAAGAAAAAAATTTTGAAAGAGTTCATCCCCTTCCCCTCGGCTCCGCATAAGAGGTTCACCACCCCTAGTCTCCCGACGAGGAAACATTTAAATCCAATATCCCTTTTTTAGCCGGGTGTCACCCCGGTCCCTGAAAGGGGCAAATTTGAGTAACCCCGGATACAGTCCGGGGTAAAAGCACCCATCACAGAAGGTCCCTGAAAGGGGCCAACACAAACAAATAGATTCTCATTCATGAATAAACATACGACACCTTCAGCGTCGGTTTCTCTGGTTACCAAACTTCTATAAATATGGGAGCCCTTCAGGCTCCGGTTAATTAGTCATTAAAAAAGGGTCACATCGAAAAAAATTGAGACTGATATTAAGGTTGAGGTTAAGAGAGTGTAAATAAAAACACCTTCTAATTGATAATTTAAAAAGTGTCACCCCTGCCGGGGCTTTTCCACATTGTAATACCCATTTCTACCATACTGTAGCCCCGCCGGGGCTGATCCATTCTAAAAGCAAGGTGCTAATTTCATGGCAACCCGCTGTTTGTTTGTCCTAAGAGCTACGAGCTATGAGCTAACAGCTTATATTTCAAAATCCTCTTACATTTGCCCAACCTCCATGCTCTGTGCTCTTGGCTCCATGCCCGTTTCTCATCTGCGCCCATCTGCGCCATCTGCGGATTTTCCTGACCCCATGGTATCTGAAGTCCCCCCTAGGGGGATTTAGGGGGCCTCCCGTAACCTTTTATCAATATTTTTCGTACATTCGTCAAAGTTTTTATTTGTTTCGTCACAGAATAACACCCAGGTAACCGGGCAACAACCATCGGCTCCCAACCGGGTTGTTCCACAAAGCAGTACAATATGAAGAAGTTTTACCCTTTACTCATCGGTTTATTGGTATTTGTTGCCAATTCTTTTCATGCGCAGGCACAAGAGCCTGTGATAAGTACTTACTCCCCAGACCTAGATGCACCGGGTGTGCCACTGGATGTGGTGCTGGAGTTGACGTTTGATGTTAATATTGCATATACTGCAGATTCAGAATACTACAAAGTTGAAATTTTTAAGGAAGGAGGAATTTTTGCGCTGGCCACATACCAAATTTCTCAAGGTCAAGCGCAACCAGGGTTAAACATTTCCTCAAAAACCCTAACCATAACTCCATCTGCCATTTTTGACCCTGAATCCAATTACTATATAAAAATCCAAGCTGGTGCCATAGTAAACGCATCAGATGCCACCCCTTTTTCCGGAATTGACAACAGCGAATCCAACAACTGGCGTTTCACCACCGTATCCCGCCCGGCAGTTTCAACGGTTTCGCCCGCCCACAATGCCACAGGCGTCACAGGACTTCAGCAATTGTCTGTTACTTTCAATGAGGAAATAACCTTAGGGGCTAATAAAAACCTCACCATAAAAAAGTCAGACGGCACTGATTTTCAGACCATCAATACCACCAACGATGCCGGATTAATATCTGTCAACACCACCGATAACAAAACCGTGGAAATTAACCACAATGCCTTTAACGGAGACCAGGGATTGTACATTGACGCAGAAGAAGGGCTTGTTGTTTCAAATGCATCAGGAGTAAGTTCTGCTGCCATAGACGGAACTTCTTCGTGGGCTTTTACCACCGCCACAGCACCTGGGGTCGCCGAATTTGGCCCTGCCAGTACTCCCGAAGCAATCGTCCATGCCGATGAGCCATTGACTCTCAGGTATGATAAGCCTGTTACTTTGGCTTCCGATAAAAATGTGACCATCTATTCTGATGGTCAACAGCATTTTCAGACCCTCAACACAACAGATAACCCTGCATTTTTTACGTACGATTTCAATACCTACACGCTAACCATCGATCACAATCTTTTTCCGGCATATTCATCCATTTATGTGGTAGTGGACGAAGGTCTCGTTACTGCAGACGACAACGATATCGCCTCCACCAGGGTTGACGGACTCAACCAGGAATGGGATTTCATGACTGTCGCTGCTCCGGTTCTGCAGGAAGTTGCCCCCAACGGCATTACAGATGTTCCGGGAAATCAGTCTTTGACACTCACGTATAACGAAAATATCACCGCAGGGGATAACAAAAACCTGTACATCTACGATTCAACCGACCAATTGATAGAGACCATCAATACCACTGATAACAGTGCTAACTTCTCCATCACAGATAATACTTTGACCGTAACGCATTCTCCTCTGTCCGGTAATACCTCTTACTACATTCTTACGGACAAAGGACTGGCAAAATCGACCAATACTGCCATGGAAGCAGATGCAATCTCAGGCACAACAGACTGGACCTTTACCACCACCGGGGGGCCCGTTGCGGAGATTTTCACACCTGCAGCTGCTGCAACCGGAGTATCTGTTACAGCCCCTTTCAGCATCGATTTCAACGAAAATATTGTCCGGGGAACATCAGGATCTCTTACCATTCGTGAAAGTAACGAAACAGTAGTGGAGACCATCGCTTTTGACAGTGAGCAACTCACTTTTGTCAATGATATTCTGACCATCAGTCACTCAATTCTATCGCCTGAAACCACCTACCACATTCAAATAGAAAACAGCATGGTGGTATCTGATGCCACCGGGACTCCCTGGGAAGGCATCAGTGACCAAAGCTGGAGTTTCACCACTGCCGGAGCACCAACCATATCAAGTTATGACCCATTAAACGGGGAGACTTCGGCTCCGGTAAACCAACCATTAACGCTCACATTCTCCGAGAACATTAAGCGCGGAAACACAGGTTATCTAAACATCCGCAGAGACGATGGCAGCCCAAACGGAGTTGCTTTTAAGGCTTTCTCCTTCGATGATCCCGATCTGGTTTTCTCTAACAACACGTTGAGCATAAACCATGACTTACTGATTTCAGAGACAACCTACTTTGTAAAAATCGATCCCGGAGTAATTGTATCCGAAGGTACTGATGTGGCTTTTGGTGGAATAGCGGACAACAACCAATGGCGCTTTACCACAGCAGCTCCCCCCACAGCCACCTCTTTTGACCCCGTCAGCGACAGTGAACTAACATCAGCCACCGGCAACCTGACCATTACCTTTTCTGAAAACATTGAATTGGGATCCTCAGGTGCAATACGCATTAAATATGGTGCCGACGCAACATTTCAAACCATCACTTTTGAAGATACTGAAAACATCAGCATCACAGACGATGTGCTTACCATCTCTCACCTGGAATTCCCTCCATCCGAAAGCTTTTACATCCTCATGGATGCCGGCTTCGTAAGGTCAACAGCCAGCGGTGTGGCTTTTCCCGGAATTCAGGAAACCACCACCTGGACTTTTACCTCACCTGCAGGGCCGGCCATATCCACCTATGATCCTGCCAACAACAGCCTCGACATACCGGTAGATGCACAGCTGGTATTAACTTTTGACCAACCCATTGCCAGAGGTACAGGAAATATGGTTCTTCATTATCAAAACGGAGGTGGTGATGCCGTAATTGTTAGCGCTGCATCAGAAAACAAACTTACCATCAATGCCAATACTTTGACTTTCTACAATTTGAATATGCCCCACGAAGAAACTCTGTATGTTACCATGGATGCAGGTTTTGTAAAATCGGCCGATACAGGTTTTGCTTTTGATGGCATCACTGACAACACCGAGTGGGTATTTACCACCCTTCCGGAACCGCCGTCATGGATTACCGGATATCCCGTATTCAGTTCCATCACTACCGACAACATCAACCTGGATCTGCAGACCAATATCGATTCACGTTACTATTTTGTGATTTCTGAAAGTGAGGCAGCGCCCACAGTGGAACAAATCGTTGCCGGCAAGTTATCAGAAACAGTTGATGCTGTGGTAGCCGGGGATGGCCCACTAACAGCCAATACCATTTTTACACATACCGGAATTGACATCTCGGAAACAAAATTACCCTCAGGCTCTTATTACTACATGCACCTGGTGGCCAAACACACCACCAAAGACCTCTATTCCAAACGAAACACCCTGCTGATCGACAAGGTGGCACCCGTCACGTCCGTTTTTCCGGCCGATGGAACAGATTATTTCCCACAAGATGGAAAAATCAAAATCAGGTTCGATGAGAAAATTTTTGACAACACAGGGACAGAATATGATAATACTAACCTGACAGGGCTGATTGGTTTAACCTTTACTGATGGAGGTACATCTGTTACCCATTCGGTCAGCATCGATACATCAGGGAAAGAAATAACGGTTACTCCTTCCGCTGATTTACAAGGACGAACCGGGTACACCATTACCGTCAATCAGGTATATGACCAGATTGGTAACGGACAGACAGTTTCTACAGTTACCACCTTTACCACCGACCAGCTTTACACCTGGACCGGAGCAGGAACAGATGCCACTGTTTGGACAGACCCGGATAACTGGGAAGGTCAGCCTCAGGGAGGCTACACCGATGGCAGTGTTTACATTCCGAATACAGTAACATCCTATCCGGAAATTTCAGGTGACCTTACCATCTACAACCTGAACATTGAACCGGGGGCATTTATCACTCACTCATCAGGCATTCTTTCGGTGAATGGCGAATTCAGACTGCAATCCTCCGATCAGGTTAACGCCTCCTATATTTATGCCGGAGGCAGTCTCACAGTGACACCTGACAGTGTAAAAATTGAACAAGCCATTTCGGCCAATAATAGAAACTATAATGTATCATCCCCTACCAATGGAGCAACAAAGGCTGATATGGGGGTTACCAATAAACTCTTTGAATGGAGCAATGGTGACGGAAGCTTTTTAGAACTGGGAGAGACAGAAACGCTTCAACCCGGTCATGGATACCTTACGAGAAGTGAAGTGGGAAAAATCATCTTCTCCGGTAACATCAACCTGGCCGATGTAAATATTCCTGTACAATGGTCCTCTGCAGGCAAAGGGTGGAACCTTGTTGGTAATCCATATCCCGCCTCTTTAGACTGGGCCAACATTACAAAAACAAATGTGGCTGACGGCTTCTGGCTTTGGGACAATATTCAGAACCTTTACGGCGTATATAACCAGGAACTGGAAACGGGAGTCAATCTGACCTCTTCGGTCATTCCGTCCAATCATGCGTTCTTCGTTAAAGTCCCTGCTGAAATGCGTCATCTGGAGTCGTCCATCACCTTTGAAGTGGCTGATGTGCAAAACAACGAGAACTCCTATCTCAAATCTGCCGGTTTTTCACCTGCTTCACTAAAACTTGCAGGAAGCAACGGCGAAGTCAGGGATGAAACAGCCATTGTGTTGCACCCCGATGCCAGTGATGGCCTGGATCATCTGGATTCGGAAAAATACTTATCCAGAGCCTCAGCTACCATCGAATTATTTGTCCCGGTTGATGGTGCCAACATTGCAATCAACGCCATTCCGGATAGCGACTGGAAAGAAAAGTCCATTCCGCTAGGATTTTATGCAAAAGAAACAGGGAGTTTCCAAATCGAAGTGTCCGAACAGTCCATTCAAGACCTCGACCAGTTAATCCTGACCGATCATGTGGAAAATAAAGACCGGGCACTGAGTGAAAACTCCTCCTACGCTTTCGATGTGAACACCTCAGGGACCAACACATCACGATTCACCCTGAAAATAGTCAGAAAGTCAGTAGCCACAGCCATACAAACTCCGGAGAAAAAACAAACCGACAATTGTATCGTTTACACGCATCAGTCACAAATCGTAGTGGAAACCCCCGACATTCAAAACCTCCGATATCATCTCAATGATCTGAGCGGACACACCCTGGAAACAGGCAACCTGAATGCGGGTTCCACTCATTACATCGATACCCCCAATACAGGTATTTATGTAGTCACCATTCTGTCTGATGATGGGAAGGAACAGCATAAAGTGGCGGTAGAAAACTGAGGTGGAGGTTGAGAATAAGACTAAGGTTAAGGAATTCTTTTGAAAAGAAGATTTTCTTAACCTTTACTATTTATAAGCTTTGATGAAGCTGATATCAGGACTGCGCTTTCGGTAATTTTTTCTGTTTTTAATTAACTCTATGCTACTCGTCCTGATAAACCAGGACGAGATGTGACGTACTCCGTATAGTGCTGTATATTAACCGTGTTGCGAAGCAACCCCTGTGGGGCTCGGTGCTCTCTGTGGTTAACCCCCGTCAAAAAACAAATCTGTCACCCCCCGGGGCTGATCCACGATGAAAAGCAGGATTAAAACAATATCCGATTTAACATATAGATTGGGAAATAAGGTCATTGCGGAATGGCGTTCATCTACCACGCTGAAGCTCCGTAGTTAGCCAGTAATGCGTAGCCAGGAGCAAGGATCATAGAATAAAACAAAAAGGAGTACCTCACAATAAAAAGTTGAAACAAAGAATGCAGAAAAATCGCAGAACAGACATACTAATCACCTCCCCCGTTTCGGACGGGTGTTTTTTCGTTTTCACCTCCCAACGAAAAATCTATCCAAAGCCCGCCAGGCTTAAAAGAATCTTGAGATGTTTTCAATTTCGTCCCTGAAAGAGGCATACATAAATAACCCGGATGCAGTCCGGGGAAAAGACACAAGAAGAAAATGGTCCCTGAAAGGGGCCAACATTAACAAATATTAGCCCATCTATACTGCTGCCTCGCTTGGAGCTAAGCTACCTACCCCTTATATCAGGATATCACCATGATTTAAAATGCCCTACAAAACCAACACATCACATTCCCCGCAACTTCCGATGATTATTCAAAAAACCCCGCAACTATTGCATGTTTCCTTCAAAAAACATACCTTTGAATTACTGTAACAGCCATTACAGTAATGTACATTACAAACCGAAGATCATGCAATTCTACAACCGCATAAAAGAATTAGAAATCCTTCGCAAAACGGAAGAGAAGGCAAAAGACCACGCCCAAATGACTATTGTTGTTGGCCGACGAAGAATTGGAAAGACAACGCTTCTAATTGAATCAGTAAAAAACTCCCCGCACCTTTATTTCTTTATTTCAAAAAAAAATGAGATACTTCTATGCGAGGAATTTACGGAAGAAATACAAAACAAATTATCGGTAAACATTTATGGAACGTTCAGAACCTTCCGAGATCTCTTCGGGTACCTGATGGAATTATCTGGCACCCGTCATTTCACCCTAATCATTGACGAATTTCAGACATTCTACTCTGTAAACCCTGCGATATACAGCGAATTACAAAATATATGGGATCGCCACAAAAACCAAAGTCATCTAAACCTGATTCTTTGTGGATCAATCTATTCTATGATGAAAAAGATTTTTGAGGATGCCAAAGAACCTTTGTTTGGAAGAGCCACCCAAAAACTATTCATAAAACCATTTGATACAACCTCTCAAAAAAAATTGCTTCAAGAGCATAACCCAAACTTCACTCCTGACGATTTACTCTTTTTCTATACCATATCGGGTGGAATACCCAAATATCTCGAAATATTAATTGAAAACAAGGCAGTTAACTTCATCAAAATTCTGGAGACCGTATTATCCGAAAATTCAGTTTTTTTAGAAGAAGGAAAAAACATTTTAATCGATGAGTTTGGAAAAGATTACGGAACCTATTTTTCCATTTTATCATTAATAGCTTCCTCCAAAACAAGCAGACCGGAAATAGAATCAATCCTCGAAATTCAAACCGGTGGTTACCTCGACAAACTGGAAAACGATTTTGGTATTGTGTCCAAAACTAAACCAATGTTATCCAAACCTAATAGTCGTTTTGTAAAATACCACATAAGCGATAATTTCCTGAATTTCTGGTTTCGATTTATCTTCAAATACAAAAGTGCCATTGAAATAGACAATCTGGAATATGTAAAAAATATAATCAGACGCGATTATCAAGTCTATTCCGGAAAAATTCTGGAAAGATATTTTATTGATAAACTCAAAACGAAAGGTAATTATTCTTCCATTGGCAGCTATTGGGAAAAAGGAAATCGTAATGAAATTGACATTGTAGCCATTAATGACATCGAAAAAAAAATTGACATTTTTGAGGTTAAAAGAAACCCGGCCAATATCAGCATCCATAACCTGATTCTAAAATCGTCCAATCTGATACAGAAACTACCGGATTATACTCCTCAATACAAAGGTTTATCCCTTGATGATATGTAAGAAGTGGCAAACCGGAGTAACCTCAGCTACCCCTTCGTTTCCGCACGAGGGGTTTTTCTTTTCTCGTCTCCTGACGAGGATTTAAAAGCCCGACCAAACAAAAAAGAATGTTGAAAGGTATTCAATTTCGTCTCTGAAAGGGGCATACTTAAGTAACCCCGGATGCAGTCCGGGGAAAGGACACAAGAAGAAAAAGTCCCTGAAAGGGGCCAACATTAACAAATATCGGTACATATCTGACCCCCTCAGGCGCCACTCGAAAAAAACACTTGGGGCTAAGCTACCTACTCCGCGTTTCCGAACGAATAGGTTTTCACCTCTCGTCTCCTGACGAGAATTCTATCCAAAGCCCGCCAATCATCATAACAGGGTGTCACCCCTGCCGGGGCTTTTCCATATTATTTAATGCCAATGCTACCATACTGCCGCCCCGCCGGGGCTGATCCATGGCAATCCAAAAGCCCCAATATTTCACCAGAAAAAGCACCAGGAGTAAGGCAACAATCAGGTAGAACACATACAACAAATAAAATAATTTAAGCCCCGAACAGGGTTGACACCTTTTCAATTATCAATAATCAATTACCAATAATTAATTCAACAAAAAAATCCGGCAGAAGCAATACTTGATCCCTAATCATGAAATCCGGAACCCTCAATGAAACTTAAAACCCGGAACACAAAACGCAAATCACAACACACAAAACCCTATCCCTTAAAGAGAAATAAATACTGCCTGCTGCCTAAAGACTAAATTACTTCCATCTAAAAGAATCCATCCCCCTCCTTGGGAGGGGCTAGGGGAGGCTTTCCATCCCCCTCCTTGGGAGGGGCTAGGGGAGGCTTTCCATCCCCCTCCCTGGGAGTGGCCAGGGGAGGCCCCCCTTTTTTTTCCTATCTTTGCAAAAAACACCCACATTGAAAAAACAAACCATCATACCGGAATCACTGGACATCATCGGTAACGCCTGTCGCGATTATCTGAAAAAACCCGACAAAAACCTCAGCATTGAAGTCTGGAGCAACATCGCTGAAACCGATGTTATTCCGGTTCACTATCTCTTTCGCCCTTTTAAAGAAATGCCCCCCCTGGAGCAAGAAGCCCTGAAGCAGTGCCGCGGCAAAGTTCTGGATATTGGTGCGGGTGCAGGATCTCATGCGCTATGGTTGCAGGAACAGGACTTTGACGTGACAGCACTCGAAATCTCCCCCGGCTGCTGCGAGGTGATGCAAAAAAGAGGAGTAAAAAACATTCTTCAGGAAGACTTTTTTGCCCTCGCAGAAGAAGACAAATACGACACCCTTCTGATGCTCATGAACGGCATCGGAATCGTGGGCACCACCGACCGGTTAAAAGAATTTTTTAATATGGCCCGCAAAATACTCAAACCCGGCGGACAAATCTTGGTTGACAGCTCCGATTTGCGTTACCTCTTTTTGCAGGACGACGGCAGTATCCTCATCAATCTCAACGACAGTTACTACGGGGAGGTGGAATACCGCATGAGCTACAAAGGACAGAAAGGCCGCCGCTTCCCCTGGCTCTTCATCGACGACCAGCTGCTGGAATACCATGCAGAAAAAAACGGCTTCCGGTTTGAACGCATCGCCGAAGGGGAGCATTTCGATTACCTGGCAAGATTGACAGAAGCTACCTAAATCTTGTGAATTGCGCATAAAATAATTTCTCTGTGCAACCCGGTATTTCTCCATATTCTCTGTGGTTAAAGCCCTCAAAACACAATTCTGTCACCCCCGGTCCCTGAAAGGGGCGAATTTAAGTAACCCCGGATGCAGTCCGGGGTAAAGGAACCCACCACATAAGGTCCCTGAAAGGGGCCAACAAGTGTCGTGTTATTTTATGCTTAATACGACACTTGTTTAAACAAATTCTCATCCATAAACATACGACACCTTCAGCGTCGATTTCCTTATTATCAGATCTTCTATAAACATGGGAGCCCTTCAGGCTCCGGCTAATTGATCATTAAAAAGTATCATCCCTGCCGGGGCTGATACATCCTAAAATGCAGGAATCGAACAACAATTGTCTCCCCCTATGAATTGAATTATTAAGAAGGACTGCAAATCCGATGTGTTCAGAACGGTCGCATTACAAATCCGCCCGAACGGAGAAATACCTGATAATATCCAAACCGATTCTTGCTCTTACAGCTTTGAGCTACAAGCTCCATGCCCATTTCTCATCTGTGTCCATTTGCGCCATCTGCGGATACTGAAAAGTTGCGTAGCAACCCCTGTGATTCTCTTTATCCTCTGTGGTTAAATATCCCCTCCTTGGGAGAGGTAGGAATGGCCCCAATTAATCATTGATCATTGATCATTAATCATTACTTTACCTCCCTTCATCAACTAAACCCTTTATTCACGTACCTTTTGCTATGTCAATAGCGTACAAACAGTTAAATTTACGCGTTACTTTTAAAACACTCAAAACAACAGGGAATCTCTAAAAATAGTAAAATTCAAGGCACAAGAAATTTTAAAACCGGAGTTTACCAATAGTATATGAGGATTTTAAAATTTTGAAGTAACGCAGAAGTTTGCATTTTTTGAGGTTACCTCAATGAACAACGCTTTTTGAACATGGTTACACACAGGGTTAAATTGACGATTATGAAAACACTTCTACTTAAAATTGGATTAGTTGGGGGAATGATGTTAGGGTTGGCTTCATTCTCCGCCAACTCACAGGCATACAATCCAGGTTATCCAGATGTTACAAATATTTCCACAACCTCAGCAACAATCGAAGTTAATGCTACCATAGGAGGACTTACCACCCTTCCTCCACCATATAATTACCTTACAGTTGCGACTCATTACACCTACTATTTAATTGAAGAAGAACCTAGTTCATCTCCATCAACAGATTTTATCATAAATAATTTTAATGGACAAATTGGCTTAGAAGGTCCCGATGAAACATGGGATAGCGAGTTAAGTAGTTTATCGCCAAACACGAATTATTTCATTCACTTCGTTACAACAGACAACACTGGGCAAGTTGTTATCGAAACCTCTGGCACACCCACCTCCGTATCTTTTGCCACCCTACCAAATCTTAGCATTTCAACGCTTACCCCCCCCAACAACGCCACCAACGTCCCCATTGATACAGATCTGACCATGACCTTTAGTGATGATATTTCAGCCGGAAGCGGATACATCGAAATTCACAAAGGTACATCTTACTCGGCAATCAACATTGCCAATGCCGATATAAGTGGAAACACCTTAACACTGCCTGCTACCGAGTTTTCTTTAGATTATGCAACAGACTACCATATTGAGATTGAGCCCGGAGTAATTCAGGGTTTCTCAGGAATTACTGATGCTGACACCTGGAATTTCACCACCGAAACAGGACCTCCGGTATGGACCGTTGGACCATCACTTTTGAACCAATCCACCACTTCGGTGGATCTCAACGGAGGTACAGATCAGGATGGAACCTGCTATTATGTAGTCACGGAGGCCTTCACCCCTCCTTCCAACACCTATATCACAGAGGGTAAAGATGAAAATGGAAATCTGATGGACGTGAGTGGCTCAGCTACGCTCACAGCAAACAATACCTTTACCAAAAATATCGATATTTCTATATTAAACTCAGGAGTGGATTACTACATCCACATCCTGGCATCTAACGGAACACAATTTTCTGAAAACGTAGTTACAAAACCGCTTGACCTAAAAGCACCTTCTCTTTTAAGCTCTTTTTCTCCGACAGATAACGCTTCCGGAGTGCTTTTAGGAGCATCCATCACATTACCTTTCAATGAAAAATTATACAGCACCAACGCAACTGAAATAACTCCGGAAAATGCCTCAACTTATTTTAGTATTGCAAGCTCTTCCGGGCAGGTTTCTTTTGATGCTGCTTTTAGTAATAATGACAAAACCATCACCTTAACGCCCTCTAAAATCCTTGAGGGAAGCACCACTTATACAGTCTCCTTCCTTCAAAAATTTGAAGACATTATTGGTAATGAGCAGTCAACCAAAACCGGTAGTTTTTCCTTCACCACCGAGCTGGCAAACAAATGGACAGGCAATGGTACTGATAGTGACTGGGCAAACTCCGAAAACTGGGAAGGTGGTTATACATCCGGAAACAGCATTAAAATACCGGCTGGATTAGTAAACTATCCCGTTATTGAGACAGGGACAACCGCCACTGTAAACAATCTTTATGTTGAGCCGGGGGCTTCATTAACTCTCAATGGAGGAACACTTACCATTAACGGCCTTTTTGTCCTTCAATCCAGTTTGGACTACAACGCTTCGTTCATTCCTGCCGATGGAACTCTAAATGTAGATCCGCAAAATGTTCGGTTCCATCAACATATTGAAGCCAATAACCGAAATTACAACTTTGGCGTACCGGTGGATGCAACAACCAAAACTTCTGCAGGGATAACCAATACTTTATACCAATACAACAACGATAATAACACCTACATCCAGATTGACGGTAGCACTGAACTTATTCCCGGAACAGGCTACATCTGTCGAAGTGATAATTCAATTATTTTTTCAGGAACACCTGTCACAACCGACAAGCAGATTACTGTTCAGAGAAACAATAGTGGCGGACTTGGCTGGAATTTAATAGCCAACCCCTTTACAGCTACAGTTGACTTCTCACAGTTATCCTTTAATGAAACTGAAATCGCCAATTCTTTCTGGATCTGGAACAATATTGAAGAAAAATATGACACCTATAATGCTGCCTCAAATGTAGGAATCGGAATTCCAAACGGACAGTCAGGCATTCCCTCGCATCAGGCTTTTTGGATAAGGGTCTTACCAGGGGTAAGTACAGCCAACCTCACCTTCCCTACCAGCTCATTACAAGCCAATAGCTATTCTTATCTAAAATCATCATCTTCCGGATTGTTGTACCCCACTTTCAAAATGGAAGCTGTATTCAATGGCAAAAAAGACGAAACCGCTATTGTTTTTGCAGAAAATGCAACCAACTCACTGGGCGATCCTTATGACACAGAAAAAAAGCTGACTTCGAATATGGATTATTGCCAGATATTTACCTCCTTTACCAACGAAAGTAATATTACAACCAACCTGGCAATCAACGGACTACAGCCGTCACAAGTCGAAATATCCGTGCCATTGACATTTAAAGTAGCTAAAACAGGAACCGTTACTTTCAACATTAAAGATCTTACTTTATCTTCAAATGCACAGGTGATATTAGAAGACAGGGCGCTGAATGATTTTATTACCCTTAATACCGAAAGCGCCTACCAGTTTGAAGTCACTGAAACCGGCACCAACTCTTCCAGATTTGTGATCCACTTCTCTGGCACCAAAGAGGTTGTGACCGCAATAAATGATACCAAGGACAATAACAACACAAAAAAAGCCAGCTTCTACACAAACAATTCTGAAATAATTGCGTATATTGGCCAATTAAACAATCCATCATACAGATTGTTGGATATCAATGGAAAAATCATTGATAGTGGCAGATTAAATCCCGAATCGGAAAACAGGATTGCAGTCTCAAGGAAAGGAATGATTATCCTGATCGTAGAATCAGAAAAGGAAAAACTTGAGTTCAAAACTGTTTTCTAAACAAATTGTTGTTTGTTTAGAATGAAAAACCCTATTAAAAAGAAAATATATTCACGTCCCGAACTCGTTGAAGTGGAGTTGGATCAAATGATTGTTTTACAGGTTACATCAACAACACCTCCCGATCAACCTGGTTTTACATCAGAAAGCCCAACCACAACCACTTCTACCACCGACACTACCGAAGAGCCCCTCAAAACCAATAACTTTGAGGAGAATCCTTTTCAGCGGTAAGAGATTGGTGTGAAAAAAATTTAATTATAGAAACGACTTCAGATATGAGGTCGTTTTTTTGTCTGGGAGCGTGCTAGCTGAGGATGAGATTAGCCCCGGTCTTTAGGCAGGGGATTCCCAAATAACACAACACCTCCGTGGCAGCCGGCTTTGAGCCGGCTTCTGACAAATACCAATACCTTGTATATGTTTCAAAAAGCCGGCTCGAAGCCGGCTCTCCTGACCCGTGTTTCGTTTCAAAATCCCCCGGCTAAACCAGAGGGCTAGGCTCATTATAAATTCCATACACCAAAAAGTATTAATTATCTCTATGTGAACGCCTCCCATGAGAATTTCCCCACAATTAGCCGCATAAAACCCCAACCTCACTACCCTCCCTCCCTACGAACTACGAACTATGAGCTATGAGCTAACAGCTATCATTTCCCCGTTTCCCCCAAAATACATATATTTGAAAAAAACATTCCCCATGCCATTGATATCATTCATTATACCCGTATATAACCGTCCACAGGAAATAGATGAATTGCTGGAGTCTTTTACCCACCAGCATAATAATGATTTTGAGATCATCATTGTGGAAGATGGTTCCACACACAATTCACAGGACATTGTAGAACATTGGTCACAACAGTTGCCTGTACGTTACCTGTGGCAGCAAAATACCGGTCCGGGACCGGCACGCAACACCGGAGCCAGAGATGCGGCCGGAGAATGGGTGGTTTTTCTGGATTCCGACTGTCTTTTGCCCGAAAATTATACGCAAATCGTATCATCAGCACTGGAGAAGGCAGATTTTGATTGTTTCGGTGGTCCCGACCGCGCACATGAGGACTTCAACGCAACCCAAAAAGCCATTGGACATGCCATGAGCAGCGTCCTTACCACCGGTGGCATCCGGGGCGGCCGGGAGAAGATGGACAAATTCTATCCCCGAAGTTTCAATCTGGGAGTTCGCACCAAAATTTTTCAAAGTATCCGTGGTTTCTCCGGGATGCGTTTTGGCGAAGATCTGGATTTCAGCATGCGTCTGATCGAAGCCGGGTTCACCACCACCCTGCTGCAAGATGCCTGGGTATGGCATAAGCGTCGCAACAATTTCCGGTCTTTTTACAAACAAGTCTTTAATTCCGGAATTGCCCGCATCAACCTGGAAGCCAGACATCCCGGCACCACGAAATTTGTACACCTGTTACCCTCCCTTTTCACCATTGGCTATCCTTTGGCAATAATACTTTCCTTTTTCGTTCCTTTTTTCCTGTTTTTTGTGGTGGTACCTCCTCTGGCATTTTGGGGCGGCGCCATTCTCTCATTGAAGCAAATGAAACCTGCAATTCTGGCCGTACCTGCCTCTTTTACGCAGTTAATGGGCTATGGCCTGGGATTTATAAATGCCTGGGTAAAAAGAAAGGTTTTCAAGAGAGAGGAATTCAATGCATTTGGGGATAGTTTTTACAAATAGGGGGCCCCTCCCCAGCCCTCCCCCAGGGGGAGGGAGTAGGATCACACCACAAGCCTTATCGCCTCATTATGAACGGCTCCAATGAGAATCAGGCCGGGGATCCGAAAAGACCACAATACCCACTTGTCAGCCGGCTTCTAATAAACAACAACATCTGGTACAATTATCGAAAAGCCGGCTCGAAGCCGGCTCTCCTTACCTGGGTGCCGTTTTACCCCCCCTAAACCCGGGGCTATTCTCATTCCAAAAATCCGCCCTCTACCCCATGCTTTTTACTCTTTGCTCCACGCTCTTTGCTCCATGCCATTTCCTCTTTTTTATTACCTTTACCCGTCGAAAAAAAAACTAAAACTTAGAAAACACATGCTACACACCTGGTTCGAATGCAAGGTAAAATACATTAAAACAGACGAAAACACCGGAAAAGAAAAAAAGGTAACAGAGCCATACCTGGTCGATGCCGTTTCATTCACAGAAGCTGAAAGCCGCATCCATGAAGAGATGCAAACCATGATCCGGGGAGATTTCCAGGTCACCAATATCCGCAAGGCCGATTACAGTGATTTGTTTCCTGATTTCCCGGGCGATAGATGGTATAAATGCAAGGTCAGCCACCTCTCCATCGACGAAAACGCAGGAAAAGAGAAAAAAATCAGCAGTCAGATGCTTGTAATGGCCGATAATGTGCGTGATGCCTACGACAACCTTATGAAAGGCCTGTCTGACATGGTGGTCGATTTTGAGGTGCAAAGCATTACCGAAAGTCCCCTGATGGACGTTTTCCCGTATGATGCGGAAAACGCTTTCGCAAAAAAAGAAACAGCGGATGATGACAGCCAGGAATTAATGGACGAGAATCCGGATCTGGAACAGACAGAATTAAATTGAAAAAACGCCTCCTATGAGATTAGCCCCGGTCTTAAGGCCGGGGAATGATCAACAGGACAAAACCTTCATGACAGCCGGCTTCAAGCCGGCTTCCAAACAACACCAATACCTTCAACTTTTGGGGAAAAGCCGGCTCATTACAGATGTTTGTCGTTTCATCACTTCCCCCGGCTAAACCCGGAGGCTAAGCTCATTATAAAATCTTTTTCTCATAAAAAGTAAATTCCCTGTCTCATGGTATCTCAAAGTCCCCCTTGGGGGGATTTAGGGGGCTCCTCTCCCTCATCCTGCTTCTAACAACCTTTTCCCCTCACATTTTGTTAAAAGATATAAACCCAATAAACGAAAGTCCATGCCACAACGAAAGCAAAAAGAGTTATTCCCCACAAAAGTTTTGAAGAAAGAAGAGATTGCGCCCGGCGTATTCACCATATACACCGAAAAGAAATTTGATTTCATTCCCGGACAGGTAGTTGCCATTGCCATGACGGCAGATGAGGAGCCCCGGCTGTACAGCATCGCCAGTGGCAACACTGCCGGTCACATCCGTATTCTGTTCGACATCAACCCCGAAGGAAGTTTAACCCCCAAACTGGCACAGTTAGATCCCGGGGATGAGATGTTGATGTCCGAACCATTTGGCAGGTTTCTGGGAACTGAAGATCCGGCATGGTGGATAGCCACCGGTACCGGTGTGGCACCCTTTATCAGCATGAGCGAATCGGGCCTGATTCAAAATAAAAAACTAATTCACGGAGCACGCACACCAAAAGAGTTTTGGTTTTCGGAACACTTTTCTGCCTCATTAAACGACCATTATGTTCGATTCGCCACCCGGGAAACAGCTCCCGGCATACAAGCGGGCCGGTTAACACAATGGCTGAAAGAACAAAATAATTTACCAAACAATATAAAATATTATCTTTGTGGTAACGCCAATATGGTGGTGGATGTTCGCGATATCTTGGTCAGTAAGGGAATACCTTATGACAATATAGTTGCAGAAATCTACTTTTAACCTGATTCACCAACCAAACAGTCAGGTAAGATTATTTAACATTCTTGTAACCCGGTTTTCCTGATAACCTGTTGAATTTTTTTTATTATTGCGTTACATTTCCTTTCCCGCACACAAACAAAAAAAATTATTAAACACATACAATATGGACCTAAAGAAATCATTTGGATTTAAAGAGGATGGTACCAATGAAATACCCAAGCCCAAAAGGGTCATTGAGTACATCAATCTCAAACTGGCCGCTATGGGTCAGCCTTACTTCAAATCGAGTTCCCGAATGGGCCTTCTGGAACTGGCCAACGACCTTATCAATAATTACAAAGAAAAAAACCGGTTACTCACCTCATATCTCTGCCCGGCAGATCAGCGTATCCAGAATTTCCTGGATCATTACCTTGCAGATTTCAAAGACAAAAAAGACATCAGACTCCCGTCAGAGACTTTTGTCGTGGATAATCATGGCATTGCCCGTGCACTGTCTCTTCCACCGGATGCAGACAAATTTGAAAGTGACATTATTCACTCCTTCCGTCTGAAACAGGGAATTCTAAACAATCCAAAAAATGACCGGAGAACCACCAAAGGCGTTTTCCATGTGGTAGAGGGCGGACTTCCCATCCCGCACGACAAAAAAGGTGTGCCCAAAGAAGCGTTTGCAAGCTTGCTGGAGAAAGCATTACAGCCTCCGAAAGAGTTGCTCGAAATACCTTTTACATCAACTCAGGAAGAGAAAGCAGCCTCATTTGTTTCTTTGTTGCTCCGACCGGTAGTGGAACCTGCCGTAGGCAATAAGAACAAGGAACGAAGAATGGAGATCCGTTTCTTTGCCCCGGGTAACCTGGTAAGTAACCTGGACTTTGTGGAATCCATTTTCGGGAATGCCGGAGATCCATATCTGACAGAAAACGATTCAGCCCTTGACATTGAAGGCTGGACCGGTCACACCGGCTGTGTCATTCTGGCCCCCCATCTCACCAAATTGAAGAAGAAAGAGCTGGGACTTCCCCACATCAGTGAAGCAACAGAGCGTCAAAAGCGTGATGGCATGTGCTGGGAAAAAGAAGATGAGCTTTACAACGATGGCGGAGCTTTTAAAGTGACTGCCCGTACGGCGGAGGGAATTATAGTGACCCTGATAGCTGATAACTATTTCGGTTATTCCAAGAAAGAAGTCAAAACTCAGATTGGTTATGCTGCCAACCTTCTCGGAAATGTAGAAGAGGAGCACGCCGGTGGCGCCATCGCTTTCCCCACCTACAACCTGGGGGATGAATTCTCAGATCGTAAACAATTCAACCGCAACGACCTCTCTTTTGAGAAAATGGCAGCCATGTACAACGACTATATGGAATTGCAACCTGAAGGTCATGCGGTGGACAGAAAATACAAAGACATCATTTATGTTCCGGAAGATGCAGCCTTTAATCTGATGGAGCAAAAAGTTTCATGGACCAAGGACGGCAAAGAACATTCCATCAGGCTGAATCCGAAAAACACCTATATGTTGCCTGCAGGATATAAGGTACGGATGAACAAGAACCCGTATGTACCCTCCTGGCGACTAATCGGATCGGTGGCCGAAGGAACATTCTGTCACAAGCCTTGTACCGTTTCCGGAGGTGGTAAGTCCGAAATTTCCAAATCCATTGAAGATGCCATCATTTATGGGCCATTCTTCACCGCCGATTACGAGAATGATTTCAAAAAAGTGGAAGAGATCATCAATAAAGATTACTCAGACATCTATCTCCCACACATCAAAACCGCTAAAGATCGTCCCATTTTGAGTTCCAAGCGCTCTCTGGGATCAGTTATTAAGCTGCTGACACCTGCACCCAACCGTTATACCAAAGAGTACAACGAGTGGCTGGAAACCATTCCTCATCACATCAAAGGACTGGTTTACATTGTGAAGCGTTTCTATCGTGCCGAATGGGGTAAAGAGTGGAAAAAATACTTCACGGTCGATATCATTGACGGAAAACACGGAAATGAACTGAAATTCAAAAACCGAAAGCTGGTGGCCAGCTACCTCCGGGTGGGGCTCACCAACGAAGGGGCATGGCGTACCTTCAAGCTGCGTCAGGATTACATCGCCAGCGACAAGCTGCAGATGGAAGATGACATTACCGCTTCCACGGTTGTGCCCGCTTCACAATTGAAAGACCTGGCTCCGGATTTCAACCATCCTTCTGCCAAGTTCATTACCAATTGCGAATATCGCTTCTTCCAGCGACCCGATGAAGCCGTTCACCGCGGTTACGACAAGCAGGCAGAACTGGATTTGTCAACCCCAAATACGTTCATTTCCAATTTTGAACCACTGACCATCAGTGACGCAAAAGAGATAATGGACGATGCCATCGAGTTTGACAAATACACACAACCGATGAAGAGCCTGATTAAGGATGTGGCCAGAAAGAAAGAACACAATTTTTTCGTATCTTCTTCTCACCCACGTATTTTTGAAGGCAAACCATCAGCCAACGTGCGATACCTGCAAAACCGTCCGGGACTCATCAAGCACCGCGAAAACTACATCGCAGAAATGGGCACACGCCTTTACCGGAAAGTTCCTGCCGGGGAGCCGGTATTAACACCCGTTAATGCAGTATTGGGAGGTCGCAGAAACAACCCGCCACAGCCGGGTATTCGTCCGCTGGCGGTTTACAATCCTATTCATTATCAGGATTTGCCCGAACTGTTCATGGACTTCGTTTGCAGCCTGACAGGAAAGTCCCCTTCCACCACCGGTGCCGGTTCAGAGGGTGCACTTACGAAAGGGCCTTTTAATGCCCTGAGTCCGGTGACCGACCTCAACAATGCGCTGGTATCGTTTATTCTCACCGGATACAACGGTTTTACCACTGCAGCAGGTCATATTGGCCCCAACTACCGGGTCGATCACGACATCAGTTTGCTGGTTCCTGAAATATGGAGTCGTCTGAGCCCTGAAGAGGCAGATGCCCAATTCCTGAAAGATCACAATTACCTTGAAAAACTCGAAGATTTCGAGCACAATGGCAAAAAAGTTCTGGCTTCAAGACTGGGATATCGCATCAATGCAAAATTTGCCCGTACTTTCCTGGGACGTGTTTTCGAGAATCCGGATGCCGTATTTAACAGCGAAATGCTGCAGCCCGAGACGCAGGATCAGGAGGTATTTGTGGACGGAATCAACAACATTGTTGAAGCCCAGCAAAGAGTTGCCAAAAGTTATTTTGAGGATGGCAGCGTAGAGGGGGCTGTTCCCCCACTCAAAGCAATTCTGCACGTGATGGCTCATGGTGAATACAACGGTAAGACCATTGACGATCCCGAAATCAGAAAAATGTTTACCCTGGAAAATATGCTGGCCAGTGACTGGTACCATGAGCGCCTGACCAACAAACAACTGGGTGACATCAATCTGTGGCAAAAACACCTCAAGTATTTGCGCGATTACCTCACCACAAGGAAGAACATTGCTCCTGAAGTGGAGGCTAAAATCAAATCGAGCATCGAACTCGCTGAACAATACATCAAGAAGTTTAAGTCGGCTGAGTACCTTAAATCTCTTGAGGGATGCATAGGGTTGGATACTTTTGTGAAGTAATTGTTTTGTTAAATTATTATTTAAAAGAGCTGTTGCCCGGTTATCGGGCGACAGCTCTTTTCTGTTTTTTATCCTTACCTTTGCCCTGTCACAATTAAAAATCACCTTATGGAAGCGCTTTTTGGAAAAACTTTAGAGGAATTGAAAGTCGTTGCTGCTGAAAACGGATTACCCGGATTTACAGCCAAACAAATGGCGCAATGGCTTTATACCAAAAAGGTAAGTGAGATTGACGACATGACCAATCTTTCGAAAGATGCACGTGGCCGGCTTAAAGAAAAATATGAAATAGGACGCGTAGTTCCTTCCAAGGTTCAGGCGTCTGTTGATGGAACAAAAAAATATCTCTATCCTGCTCAAAAAGGGCTTTTTATTGAGGCTGCATACATCCCCGAGAAAGATCGGCACACCTTGTGTATCTCATCCCAGATTGGTTGTAAAATGGGATGCCTGTTTTGCATGACCGGTAAACAGGGTTTTCAGGGACAACTAACTGCCGGAGAAATTGTCAACCAGGTCATCAGTCTTCCCGAGAGCGACCAACTTACCAATATTGTTTATATGGGAATGGGGGAACCGCTGGACAACGTGGACAATGTGCTGAAAAGTCTGGAAATTTTCACCTCCGACTGGGGAATGGGCTGGAGCCCCAGGCGCTTCAACGTCTCTACCATTGGTGTGGAACCAGCTATGAGGCGTTTTATCGAGGAAAGCGACGCACATCTGGCCATCAGCCTGCACACGCCCTTCAATGAGGAACGTAAAAAACTCATGCCCATCGAGCAGGTTTATCCCATCGAAGAGGTAATCGACGCATTAAAAGAATATGACTTCGGACGTCAGCGTAGAATATCCTTTGAATATATTATGTTCGACGGAGTAAATGACACCCCCGCCCATGTAAAAGGTCTCACCAAACTACTTAACGGCATCCGTTGCAGAATCAATCTCATCAGGTTTCACCCCATCCCCGACTCCCCACTCAGAGGCTCATCGGATGAAAAAATCAAATGGTTCTCCGATCAACTCAATAAGAAAGGCCTTACCACAACCATTCGCAGATCGCGGGGAGAGGACATCTATGCAGCTTGTGGACTTCTGTCCACCAAAAATATGCTGAAAGAGGATACAGAGAAAGATTATTAGCTCGTAGTTTTTAGCAAGAACCGGGCGACAATTTCGGATAAAACATCCAATTAAGACCTGTTTTTGGTTGAGATGCAACCAAAAACAGGCTTTAACCATCAATTATTCATTTCGGGCATAATGCGAAGATGCTTTTTAAGGTTCTCAACAATCTCCCTTCTCGGGCTGATTAATACTTCCTTTAGTCGGGCCTCCGGCAGGTTTAGCAGCAATTCCTGCAGGTAATAACTTTTAGAAATAATAAAATCCAAATCCATAGTAGAACATTTCTTCATAAGCAAATTTCCTGAATTAATTATGAAACAATAATTTACCCATTAGGGGAAAAGTCAATAAGACCATTCTACAAACCAAACGGAAATAATCCGAAAAAATTATTTTCACTCTCTTTTATTTATCAGCTGAACATCGTAGTAGATAATGGCTCTGGCTTAAATTCTCGACAATAACACAAATGGTTTATTTACAGTATATTGAACCTTTATGATTGTCGATAAAAGTTGTTGGCCCCCTATCGGGGACCTTTTCTATTAAGGGGATTTCCCCCGGGTTAGTCCCCCGGGGTTATTCAAATTTGCCCCCATTCGGGGACATGTAATAATTACCATTTTAAACTATAGACAAGATAATTTATAAATAATACATTCCTTACACAACACTCCGTTAAACTTTTACAAATAGTTGATAGTTAATTCATTATAAAACCAGGACAACAAACAAGAACTCGCTCATAATAAAGACTTTGCGTCATTGCGTCTCTGCGTTTAAGCTTTTTATAACGGACTATTGTTACAAAAACAAGGCTTTTCCCTATTTGGGATATACACAATGCCACTTGACAAGATTAGGCTGTGTTTTTTAAGGCCGAAGGTCTTTAAGCAATAGCCTGGGGCAACGCCCCAGGAAAATTGTAATACCTCTCCCCCTCTCATTATTGGTCGCGATGCGACCAATAATGAGAGGGGGCCCGGAGGAGGTGCCTCAAGACCCAGGGCGTTGCCCTGGGCTATTGCTATCAGGCTTTCACCCTGTTTCCCTATTCCCTGCTACATTGTTTTATGTATAAGGTAGGTAATTATTGATTCAAAATAATTTTAAACAATGAAGCCTAATTAGTTAACAATTTTTCTCATTTTTGTGGGGTAAAAGCAATTCAAAGAACATGGCATGTTCCAGAAACTAATAAAACTCTTTAAATCAAACGGTTCTATCAGCCAGAAGGTCCTTGGAGGATACCTCTTCAACCTGGTGCTTCTGATTCTGGTCGCAGGATTCAGTCTCTTCGGGATAGCCCGTCTTAAAGACTGGGTACGCAGCACGGAAAAAGTAGATCTTTTACTACATCAAATATACGTATCACGCATTCAGGCCGAAAATCTCACACTCAAAAGCGACACTACCTCCACACATATGGTGGACAGTCTTACCCGCAATATTGAGATACTTCTTCAGGATGCACGTGAAAGCAGACTCAACTCCATCAGTCGGGATGAGTTATCAACGGTCAACAACTGGCTGGATGATTACAAACGTTACTGGGTTTTGGTCATCAACCTAAAAAAAGGACGAAGCGCAACAGAGCAAAAGATGGATGCCCTCTTTCAGCAGGTTTTCTCGGCTGCCCGCCAACCTCTTCCACAAAGAGCATCAACAACACCTGATGCAAAAAAGGGCGAACCTGACCTTTACAACGACCTGATGTACCAACTCCTTCACCTCAAGGAAATTGAAAAAAAACTTTGGAACTACCCGGTCAATGTTGTTACCAGGGAAATGGTGGACACCGTTTTCGAACGCATCAACAGCCTTGTTCCTCCACCCGATGTAGTCTCTCCGGGGTCGGAATCTTTCAGATCTTTATCACAGCTGAGAAGCGGGCTGGCCGGTTATCAGAAAGAGATGCTTGATCTGGTCGGCGAGCTGGAGGAGATTGAGCGTGTACAGACTCTGGTGGACAGAAGTTCGCAAAGCATCCAGATGGCCGGCGAAAAAGCCAACTACCATCAGAATCATGCCATGGAACGATGGGTTATTATCGGTTTTGTTCTGCTTTCAGTATTTATGTCACTGGCCATCATTATTGGTATCTGGATGGCGGTAATCTATTTCAGAAGAATCAAACACGATGAGGAACTCAGAGAACAGGCCAACAAGCAGTTACAGACCAACAGACAGTTACTTAACGACATCATCAACAACAGTTCGGCACTCATCTATGTGAAAGATAGAGAAGGGCGGTTCACGCTCATCAATCAGCCCATGGAGGAGACGCTGGGCCTGGAAGCACATCGGATTATCGGCCGTACCGACAAAGACATCTTCCCTGAAGAGGTGGCTGCCGTATTCAGTAGAAATGATGCAGAAGTTCTGACCGGTAAAAAATCCATTCAAAAAGAAGAGTTCTTTCCGTCCGCAACCGGGAAACGCACCTTTCTGTCCAATAAATTCCCTATTAAAGACAGCTCGGGAGAGGTAATATCGGTATGTGGTGTTTCCACGGATATTACCGAACTGCGCAAAGTCCTTCACGACCTGGAAAGAAGCCGGGAAAACTACCGCAACATAGTCACCAACGTTCCCGGAATTGTCTATCATTGCCAAAGTGATTACAAACGTACCATGCTCTTCATCAGCGGAGGCGTGGAGAACATCATCGGACTGGGAATCAACGCATTCATTCAGGAGGGACAATCCATTATCCCCTTCATCATCAAAGAAGACCGGGACAAAGTCAGAGATATCCTGAGTCGTGCGCTCAACAATCAGTCACCCTTTGAGATGGAATACCGGATCCGTGACTTGGTGGGCAACCGCAAGTGGGTTTATGAAAAAGGGCTCCCTGTGGTTGACAGACAAACCGGACACGTCACGTTCCAGGGCGTTATCATTGATATTACGGCACAAAAAGATGCCGTCAATGAGATTATGATGCGCGACAAACTGTTGGAAGGGGTCTCCGAAGCACTCAAAGAACTGATTGCCAGCACCAATTTTAAAGAGGCACTTCTTAAAGCCCTTAGAGTGCTGGGCGATGGTGCAGGGGTGGATCGTGCATTTGCATTCCGGAATTACAGAAACGAACCGGGACAATTGCTGTTCAAACATTTTGTGGAGTGGGAACACTCCTCTCTGGAACCCATCCATCGAAAAGACCTGACCGACCTGGCTTATGAAAAGATCAGCCCTTCCTGGTACTTTGCCCTCAATGATCAGAAAGACCTGGAGGTAAATGTCCATTCCGCCACTTCCCGTGAAAAATCCTTTTTGGCCAAACTCAGTTCCACCTCTGCCCTGATCATTCCGGTGTTTGTCCACAACTCCTTCTGGGGATTCATCGGGTTCGGCATGGAAATGAAATCAGCCAACTGGAATGAGTCGCAAAAAACGCTGTTCAAAGCCTTTGCTGTAACCATGGGACTGATGATTGCACGCCACCAGAGCAATATAGAGCTGCAAAAAGCCAAAGAAGCAGCCGAAAATGCCACGCGTGCAAAGAGTGACTTTCTGGCGCGTATGAGTCATGAGATCCGCACTCCCCTGAATGCCATTATCGGATGGACACACCTGGGACTTGAAAACTCAGGTTTCCGTGGCCAAAGCGATTACCTCAAGCGCATTCAATCCTCTTCCCGGTCTCTGCTTGGAATTATCAACGACATACTCGACTTCTCCAAAATTGAAGCCGGACGCCTGGAACTTGAATACATCGACTTTGATCTGGAACAGGTTCTCCAGAATTTGGCCGATATGGTACTCTTCAGAGCCAATGAGAAAAACCTGGAGTTGGTATTTGACATAGCTCCGGAAGTGCCACTGAGCCTCGTTGGCGACCCGCTCCGACTGGAACAGGTACTGATAAATCTGGTCAACAATGCTGTAAAATTCACCGATAAGGGACACGTAAATGTAAAGATTAATCTCAAATCCTCCGAAAGCGAGAAAATGGAACTTCTTTTTGCCGTGGAAGATACCGGAATCGGTCTCAAAGAGGAACAAAAGAACAACCTTTTCAAGGCATTTTCACAAGCCGATGTATCTACTACCCGCAAATACGGGGGATCGGGGCTTGGCCTGGCTATTTGCAAGCGTATTACCCAAATGATGGGCGGAGAGATATGGGTGGAGAGCGATTATGGTAAAGGCAGCAAATTCTTCTTCACAGCTTTTATCGATCGCCAGATGATTCAGAAAAAAGACCAGATGCTTCATGCCTTTGAGGTGGAGGGCGATGAAGCGATGATTGGTTGCAACAATGTTAAAACAGCCATCGGTCTGAAAAGCATGCTCACCGATTTTGGATTTAAGGTTCATCGCACCTGTGCCTACCAATCTCTCCTGAGCAAGCTGGAAAGCATCAGTCCCTCCGCTCCTCTCTGGCTATTGTTCATCGACTGGCCCATGATAACAGACCTTGGAAAAGAAGCCATAAATGACCTGCTACGATACAACGACCGTTTCGAACATCTTGTGATAATGGCTTCACCATTTCATGAGGAGGAATTAAAAGAAGTGTGGCCCGAAGAGGATTTGCCCTATGTGTTGATGCACAAACCGGCCAATTATTCCATTGTGTTTGACACCCTGATGGATGCCATGGGGGGTGCTGACTTTACTCAGGCAGAGGGTGGTTCCAAAAAGAAAAATTACAAAGATCTTCTGATAAAAGAGAAACCACTAAAACTGCTGATGGTTGAGGACAACGATACCAACCGTGAACTCACCAAAGAGTTGCTGGCTATGGCCAACATATCAACCGATATGGCTGTTAACGGACAGGAGGCTCTGGATCTGGCCAAAACGCAGGAGGGAAACTGTCCCTACGATCTGGTGCTGATGGACATTCACATGCCGGGAATGAACGGCTATACAGCCACCCGAAGGATGAAGCGAATAGATGGTTGGGGTGAGGTACCCGTGGTAGCCATGACTGCTGAAGCACTGGGAGATGTTGAAAACCAATGCTTACAGGCAGGAATGACCGGTCTGGTAGCCAAACCCATCGATCCGGATGACCTCTTCAGAGTCATTTATCGCCTTGTTTTTGGAGAAGTCAGGGACGCTGATGCCATCATGCAACATTCCGAAAAAGGCCGTGAATACAAATTCCCAAAAATCGACGGTCTTGACGTTCAGGCAGGAATCCGTCGCATGGGAGGACGCTCCGACCTTTACGGCCGATTGCTTAAGGGATTTTGCCACGACTATGCAGAAATCGGAGACCGCCTGAAACAGTTGGAAGATGAGGAAGAAACAGAAGAAACCGCGCGGCTTTTACACTCCCTCAAAGGAATTGTCGGCACCATGGAGGCCCCCACCCTTTATCAGCAAGCTCAGAAGACCGAAAAGGCTTTCAAAGAGGAGACATCCAACTATAAACAACTAAAAGAAAAACTCATCAAGGAGGTTAAAAGACAAATAAAACAAATCAACAAGAAAATTTAACATTTGGAAATTTGTGTATTTTTTTGTTATTTGAGCCCCAGATTAATACAAAAACACCTCGTTAAACAATAAAACAGAAGCCTATAGAACATTTTTACAAGCAAATTTTAAATATTGATTATGATGACAGAACTGACTATCCTGTCTGATGAAGAGCTTGTAAAAAAGTTTATATCAGGAGATTCGAGGTGTATTGACTTGTTGATTGAAAGACATCATCAGCGCATTTATTCATTTATTTTTCTAATGGTCAGGCAACGGGATCTGGCCGAGGATATCTTTCAGGATGTATTTGTAAAAGTGATTCATTCACTCAAATCCGGTAAATATGCCGAAAACGGGCGTTTTACATCCTGGGTTATGCGCATTGCCCATAATCTCATCATTGACCATTTTCGCAAGCAGAAGAACCAGCAAATGGTCTCCAACGACCAGCACAGTTTCGATCTGTTTAACAACGCCAGGTTTTCCGACCAGACCATCGAAGACCAGATGGTTCATGATCAGCTAATCAGTGAGGTAGCAGCTTTGGTGGAAATGTTGCCCGAATCACAGAAAGAGGTCATCAGACTGCGCCACTACTTCGGCCTTTCATTCAAGGAAATAGCAGAGGAAACCAATGTGAGCATCAATACAGCACTGGGGCGTATGCGTTATGCACTCATCAATATGCGGAAAATGATGGAAGAAAAAAATATGTCGCTGACTATTTGAAAAAAAAATCAATCCATTCCATACGTGTAACCTCTCTTTCGATTGTCCTATTATTAAACCATCAAAAGAGAGTTGCCTTATGAATGCAAAAGAGATAAGACGTAACCTGTATAAGGTATTCAGAATGACCGGTATTCCCCGGAACGTAATTGATGAAAGAGCATCTTTAACCGACGATTTGTTTATGGATGATGTGGATATGGCTTGTTTCCTGTTTTACCTGGAAACCCGTTTCAAAGTGAATGTAAAGAATGAGGAGATGACACATCTGCAATCGGTAGGTTCAACCATCAACTACCTACAGCAACATTGCGCATAAAACAGATCCATAAAGCTTCCCGCTTAAAAATCTGGTTTTAAAACAACAACATAGCCACGGCGGACTTGCTCCGCCGTTATTTATAATAATTCATCCATAAACTTTTTCATAAAGGTATCACCACTGCCGGGGCTTCATCTTTTGGATCACAACATTTTTTCTACCAAACTGCCGCCCCTCCGGGGCTGTTCCATCTCAAACCCCATCGCTCAACCTCAACTCTCAACTCCCAACCTCAACCTCAACCTCAACTCTCAACTCTCATTCCTCCTGCTTCTCAAATATCTTCTCCACCGAATCATCAGGACTGATAATATTGTACCTCGACCAGAAATCATCATCGTAAGATTCAATCTGATCGGACAAGATATAATCTGCCCTGAAAGCATCACTCCACCGGAACTCTTTTCTCTCACCATCTCTTAAGTCAGTGATAAGCAATTCGGAAACGGTGTTGAATACAGTACGAATATTCTCTTTTCGGTCAATCACTTTCATATTTACCTCACCTCTGACGCTGTTCAGAATCCATTTGTCATTCCAGGGCCGGTAATCAATACGGTAGCGGGCAAAAGATGGTTTGGTCCTGAAACGACGGCTGTCACGTCTTATAAGGTATTCACGACTTTTCCTTATGGTTTTTCCTGTCATCTGAAAAGAGGCACTCACAATGGCAAAAGATGCTTCATCCACCACAATCTCGCCCTCATAAAGCAATTCTCCGGTATCGTTTTGCGGTTCAAAACCAATCACAAACACAGTGCGCCCGTGATCATAATCCATACGTCTAAAAGAGTACTGATAGACAGAATTTCCGGCCTCATCGGGCAGAAAGCCCCCCTGACGAACAATATCCACCCTGCTGAAAAGGAAAGGTCCTCCCTGCAGCTTAAAATCAATCATTTCCATATCACCGCTGTATTGCCCTTTCCGGCCTTTCACAAAACGTACCCGCTCCAGAGCATACTCCTGAAAATAAGGAGGCTTAAATATCTCCACCACAGCTTCAGACACATCCACATACTTTTTGTCCTGCTGAATGGTCTCCCGAAAAAATGCAGTTAGAATCAGCGGATTTTCCGCATAATTTTCTTTTTTCCTGCGCACCACTTCGCGCATTATTTCCTCTGGCTTTACAAGCTTCACCAGCACCTCGGGCAAGTGAACCGATGTTTCGGACAAACTCACCACCACGGTTGTATCAGAAGCAGGAATAATCAGTGAATCACGCCGGTACCCAAGGCTGGAAAAGACCAGCTTTTCTCCTGCATATTCAGCCGGCAGGAAAAAACCAAACTTCCCCTGTCGATTGGAGGCTGTTCCGAGGGATTTTCCTGCAATACCAATATTGACCATATCCATGGGTTCCTGACTTGCAGAGTCAACCACAACCCCACTTATATGAATGGATCCAACATCAACCCGCGCAGGCTCGGAGGAGATTATAATCTGCCGGTCCATCTGATGGATTTCCAGCTCCTCCTGATGAAATGTTCTTTTTAACCACTGATCAAGATATACCGAATCGGCACGGACATCAACAATGCTGTCTCCGGCAATCAATGATGCATCATAAGAAAAAGCAATGTCGTAACGAACCGATAAGGAATCGAAAAAGGCAGCCACTGATATATTGTCATAATCAAATGAATATCTCCTCTCCAAAATATTTTCCTGAGACCGAACAGGCAAACTGACAAATAAAAAAGCCCAGAGAATAATCCATCTGCCGGGGATTATTGGTCTGATTATCTCTTCAGTATGTTTAGGAAAACTATTCATCATTCGGTACAAACATCTTTATTTATCTTATATAATCCAGTAACGCAAAAGTTAAAGAAAAAGACGAAATCAGGAACTTTTGAAAATATTCCGGACATTATATTTTTCAAAATCCGGCTGCCCACATATCAGGGATATTTTACTAACCTACCTTATACATAAAACAGGTACGATGTAAACAAGCTGAAAGTCTGAGAGCAACAGCCCAGGGCAACGCCCCAGACTATTACTTAAAGACCTTCGGCCTTAAAAAACGCAACAACATTATGTATTCCTTTAAAAGGAAAAAGCCTCGCTTTTGGGAGGACTGAATTATTCAAAACGAAAACCTATGAATCGAAGATCAACGAAGTCAATAACCCAGCCAATTATTTTTGGGCCGACAAGAAGATAGTCTCCCCCTCCCGTTTCGACTCCAGATTAAAGGTAGTACAAACGACTTCAAGAACAAAATCCAACGAATTATCACTAAAGCGGGCTGTCAGCTTCTGTTCTCCCAGCTCTTCATCTGAAAACTGAAAATCAGCACTATACACACGGCCAAGAGTCTCAACAACCTCACTCAGGGGGGTTTCTTCAAATTTTATCTGACCGGTAAGCCACGACAAAAGATTGGGATCGGTGGTCTCCACAACGGAGAGCAAACGGCTTTTTTTATCAAAAAGGGCAGTTTGTCCAACGGTCAGCACAACCATCTCCTGCTCAGAGGGCGGAACCACCTCAACCCGCCCCTCAAGAACGGCTATTTCGGTTACATCCATGTTGGGATAAGCCCGCACATTAAATTTAGTACCGGTCACACGAATGGTCACATCCCCGGTGTTAATTACAAAGGGCCAGTCTATATCTCCTTCTACTTCGAAGAAGCCTTCTCCTTCCAGTTCTACAGTGCGTTCCTCATCATTAAATGGCTGATTACATAAAAACCTGGAGCTGTTGTTAAGAATAACTTTACTTCCGTCACTCAGCAACATCTCCTCGCGCGGCGAGTTGGAAACAATTAAGGAAGATTGATTTACCTGCGGTTTTAAAAGAAGAAACCACGAAAGTCCAAGAACAACAATTACAGAAGCTGCAACAGCCAGTGTTTTCCCTAAAGAAAACGTCCTGCCTTTTGAAACTTCCGGAAAAGAAGACTCTTTTGTAAATCGATGCACATTCTTCCAGGCAGACTCCGTATCTGTTTGCTGAACAAACAAGGCTTCTTCACCCCGAAGCCATGAATCTTTGATACGCTCCCACTCCTGCTCGTTGGCCCGATCTGCATGAACCCACTGTTCCAGCAATCCCCGGTCAATTTCATCAGCCTCTCCGCTCAAAACACGTGCTGCCAGTTCCCAGTTTATATTTTTCTCGTTTTCCAACATCATTTCAACTATTTATGAGTTGCTTATATTTTTTGTATATCGGTCTGCATTAACCCCTTCTGTCCTTAGGGATTGTGCCAAAATAATATAGTGGTCCAAACGCAACCTCAGTCCTTTTTATGAGCGATCATCGGATTAAACATCTCCCTGAGTGTCTTAAGTGCTTTTCCCATCTGTGCTTCCACAGTCTTTTGTGAAATACCTAATTTTCCTGCAATTTCTTTGTATTTAAACCCGTCGAATCTGCTCATTTTAAAAATCTCTCTACGCCGTGGGGGCATCTCTTCAATAGCCTTCAGAACTTCCCCCACCAACTCGTCCTCCTCTGCACTGTTTTCCTCTTCCGGCAAATTGAACTGATCCTCCACCGAATAAAAATGAGGTCTGCGCTTCAGTTCATTCAAACAACTATTGCGCACGGCAGTCGTCAGATAACTGTTCAAAGATTCAAGCTTTAACTCTTTCCTTTTCTCCCAGTACCTGATAAAAACCATCTGCACAATATTCTCAGCCTCCTGCCGATCGGATAAATACCTGAAGGCAAATAACGACAAACGGGCATACGACGACCGGAACAGTTCTTCGAAAACATGTTCATCTCCTCTGGCTATGAGTCGGACAATCTCTTTTTCCGATCGTGGTATTTGCATATTTTTTTGTTTCAGTCACTTTAATGACACTAATTTATCAAAAAACCCTTATCGACGTTCATTCTTTTTATTCATTTAACCCACCTTATACATAAAACAATATAGGAGGCAGTACGGAAACAAGCTGAAAGCCTGAAAGCAATAGCCCAGGGCAACGCCCTGGGTTGCAATTCCCTACTCTCCCCCGCGGTTTATTGGTCGCGTCGCGACCAATAAACCGCGGGGGAGAGATATTACAATTTTCCTGGGACGTTGCCCCAGGCTATTGCTTAAAGACCTTTGACCTAAAAAAAACGCAACAACATTATGTATTCCTTAAAAAGAGAAAAGCCACGCTTTTAGGAAACCTGCATTATACATAATGCTTGCCCGAAAAGTCCAATTTCTGCGTTACGTCCTTTCTGAAAACAGTTATTCATCAAAGTAAACACCTTGATTTTCAGAAAGGACAAGCCTTGAACTTGGACTTTTCAAATCAAGCACTCAGTTTTATTGCTGGCACTACACAATATCAATAACACATTCAGATTATTGACTTATGTGTTTCTCTGAAAAAAGCCCCCCCATTTTGAAGGACTGTCCTGTAAAAAACGGATATTCCTCCAAAAAGCAGTAATTTTGACGGGAGAAAACCGTTCCTGCCGATAATTGTTTATTGATAGAGAAAACAAAACACAATAATACTATGCCAAATATCAAAGCCTGGGTTATTTCATTGCGTCTTAGGACCCTCCCGCTGGCACTCTCCACCATCTTTATGGGTTCATTTCTTGCGGTGGATTCTGACACATTTCGTTGGTCTGTACTGATTTGGGCCTCCCTGACCACTCTTTTTTTACAAATCCTCTCCAACCTGGCCAATGATTATGGCGACGCTCTTTCGGGAGCCGACAATGATGAACGTGAAGGTCCCCGGCGGGCTCTTCAGCAGGGGGCAATTACCCTGAAGCAGATGAAAGTCGCGATCTCAACTACCGCATTACTGGCTCTAATCTCCGGGCTGACACTTATTTTTATATCACTCCAGGGAAATCATCTTTATGCATTCGCCTTTTTCCTGATGGGAATAGCAGCTATTGCGGCAGCTATTCGTTACACCGTCGGACGCAATCCTTACGGATACAGAGGTTTGGGGGATTTTTACGTATATCTCTTTTTTGGCCTGATGGGCGTGGGAGGCACCTTTTTCCTGCATTCCGGATACTGGGATTGGTCGGTGTTGCTTCCTGCCACGGCGGTAGGATTTTTCAGCACCGGAGTTTTAAATTTGAACAACACCAGGGATATTGAAAGTGACAAAAAAAGTGGTAAAAAAACGCTCCCGGTGATGATGGGGCGCAAAAATGCAGCATTGTACCACTCATTTTTACTATTATCGGGCTGGACTGCAATGGTAATTTGGCTCCTCATTTATGAATCACGACCGGGAGCATGGCTGGTATTTTTATCAATGCCATTATTCGTTAAAAACATCATTGCCATTTTCCGGTTCGATGCCCCTTCCGCAAAACTGGATCCTGAGCTGAGAAATTTATCACTGGGCACCTTACTTTTTGTTCTTTTGTACGGAATAGGTGTTTTTTAAGAAAATTATAAAGAATGCTATGCTCAAAGCCACTTTTCGACCATACACACTAAAATTTAAAACGCCGGGAGGAACCTCAAGAGGTGTTCTGACCGAAAAAACCAGTTGGTTCATCACCGTTTGGGACGAAAAGAATCCGGACATCAAAGGAATTGGTGAATGCTCTGTTTTGCCAAAACTCAGTCCTGATGACCGCCCGAATATTGAAACCAAATTAGAAGATGTCGCTCGAAACACAGACCTTCTGAAAAGCAATTTTCATACTGCTCTTGCTGATTGGCCGGCAATCAGGTTTGCTTTGGAAACAGCCCTGCTTGATTTAGGTAACGGCGGCAATCAGGAGTTATTCCCCGGTCCTTTCACTTCAGGTACAAAAGGCATTCCCATCAACGGGTTGATCTGGATGGGTTCACCGAATGAGATGAAACAACAAATTGAAGAAAAACTTAATGCCGGATTCAGATGCCTGAAAATGAAAATCGGCGCCATAGATTTTCAACAGGAATACAACATCCTGAAAAAACTGAGAAGCACATTCAGCCCCAAAGATCTTGAATTAAGAGTGGATGCCAATGGCGCTTTTTCGGCCTCTGAAGCTCCCTCCATTCTTGAAAAACTGGCAGAACTTAATATCCACTCCATCGAGCAACCCATCAAAGCCGGTCAGTGGCAGGAGATGGCTCAGATCTGTGAAAGCACGCCCCTGCCCGTTGCCCTTGATGAGGAACTGATAGGAATAGATGAGCCTGCCCGGAAAGAACAGTTGCTGCAGACCATCAGGCCTCAATACATCATATTAAAACCAAGCCTGACGGGCGGGTTCAAAGCTTCTGAAGAGTGGATATCGGCAGCAGAAAACAACAATACCGGGTGGTGGGTTACCTCGGCCCTGGAGAGCAATATTGGCCTCAATGCCATTGCACAATGGACAGCCACACTCAACAACCCGATGCCACAGGGGCTGGGAACCGGACAGGTATTCTCAAACAACACCAAGTCATCTTTAACCATCAAAATTGGTGAACTATGGATGAAAAAATAAATGGCAGTGATGGATAATTCATACCAACAATACACATCCCTTACTTTACTGGGTAAGAAATACAACAAAGCAGAATTACTGAAACTGTGTGAGACAAAACTGCAAAGCAACGAAACACCTGCCTGGGAAAATTTTCTCTATGCTTTCCTGTTGGAATGGCTCAATGACAGTCCCTTTGTGAAGGTTAAGACCTCAGGCTCCACCGGAACTCCCAAAACCTTGCAGGTCCGCAAGTCGGCTATGCTGCAATCAGCCTTCAACACTCTGGATTTTTTTGATTTAAAAGAAAATAAAACCGCACTCCTTTGTCTTCCCTGTGAATTCATTGCCGGAAAAATGATGGTGGTAAGAGCCCTGGCAGGGAAAATGGATCTGATCCCGGTTCCTGTTAACGGTACTCCTCTGGATCCTCTTAAACATCCGGTGGATTTTGCAGCACTGACGCCACTTCAGATGAGCAATCAGCTTGAAAAAAATTCTGATAAAACACATCTTCTCAAAACAGTCATCCTCGGCGGAAGTTCTGTCAGCGAAGAGCTGACGGCCCTCCTTCAGGATCAGCCATTCGAGGCATGGGAGACTTACGGAATGACAGAAACCCTTTCGCATGTGGCATTACGTCTTCTAAACGGATCCGGGAAAGACGATTTTTTCACCCCACTGCCGGGAGTCCGAATTGAAACAGACCAGAGGGAATGTCTTGTTATTGATGTCGCAGGAATCACCAACGGGCCGATGATCACCAACGATATTGTAAATCTTAACAATGACGGAAAATTCAAAATATCGGGAAGAATGGACAACATCATCAATTCAGGAGGGATCAAAATTTCACCTGAAAAAATTGAATCTCTGATATCAGGAATAATCAGCACCCCATTCTTCATCGGAGCACTTCCACACCCACAGTTGGGACAGCAACCCGTACTGGTAATGGAAAACCCTCCTGAAGATGAAAATGAATTATTGAATCACATCAAAAAGATGGTTCCGCAATTCCATGCCCCAAAAAAAATTATTATCCGCAACCCGCTGCCACGAACCGAAAACGGGAAAATCAAACGAACATTGAACGGGTGATTATGGTTATTTCCGGTCATCTTTGGTATCTTTGCAGGTCAATTTGAGAGGAAACAATGGGAAAGACCAAAGCTACAGCATCCAAATACATTAGCATAAAAGGGGCACGGGTTCACAACCTGAAAAACATCGACCTGGACATCCCCCGAAATCAGTTTATTATTATTACCGGTGTATCAGGCTCCGGCAAAAGCTCACTGGCCTTCGACACGCTTTACGCTGAAGGACAGCGACGCTATGTGGAAAGCCTGAGTTCTTATGCCCGGCAGTTCCTCGGACGTCTCGACAAGCCTGAGGTGGACTATATCAAAGGTATTCCGCCTGCCATTGCCATTGAGCAAAAAGTTAATACCCGAAATCCACGATCCACCGTGGGAACATCAACGGAGATATACGATTACCTGAAACTGCTGTATGCCCGCATAGGGCGCACTTTTTCACCCGTATCGGGCAATGAGGTTAAGAAGCATCAGGTGGATGATGTCATCGACTTCATCAACCAGTTCGAAGATGGAACAAAAATGGCCGTTCTGGCAAGTATCGTCACACCGGCAGACCGTTCCTGCGCCGACCATTTGTCCATTCTCAAACAACAGGGTTTCAGCCGGGTGGAATCAGATGGAACTTTCCTGAGAATTGATGAACTGCTGCAGGATGAAGACTTGCTCTCAAAATGCCGGGAAATAAATCTGGTGATCGATCGCATCAGTGTAAAAAAAGAGGATGAAGACAACGAATCGCGTCTGGCCGACTCACTTCAAACGGCCTTTTACGAAGGACGGGGAGAGTGTCTGATTAAGATTTACACTGATGAGGGGCCTCAAACGTACACATTCTCCAACCGATTTGAAGCCGATGGCATTGTCTTTGAAGAACCCACCGAACACACCTTTTCTTTTAACAATCCTATTGGAGCCTGCCCCACCTGCGAAGGATTTGGCAACGTAATCGGCATTGACGAAGACCTGGTAATCCCCAACAAGAATCTGTCGATATATGACGATGCCATTGCCTGCTGGCGTGGTGAAAAAATGGGGGAATGGAAAAATGTTTTGATCAACAATGCACACAAATTCGACTTCCCTGTTCACAAACCTTATTATGAGCTTACACCGGAACAACGAGAGCTGTTATGGACCGGAAACCGCCATTTTTACGGACTGAATAAGTTCTTTAAGCATCTCGAATCCAAACAATATAAGATCCAGTTCAGAGTAATGCTTTCGCGTTACCGGGGAAAAACAACCTGTCCCGATTGCCGGGGTACCCGTCTGAAGAAGGAGGCCATGTACGTCAAAATCAACGGCAGGAGCATTCATGAACTCGTGCTGATGCCCGTATCTGAACTGGAGACTTTCTTCGGAGAGCTGAAACTCAACGAGCATGAACAAAAAGTCTCCAAACGGCTGCTGATAGAAATCACCTCCCGCCTGCAGTTTCTCAACAATGTGGGACTCGGATATCTGACACTTAACCGGCTTTCCTCCACACTATCGGGCGGTGAGAGTCAGCGCATCAACCTGGCCACTTCGCTGGGCAGCAGCCTGGTAGGATCGCTTTACATTCTGGATGAGCCCAGCATTGGTCTCCATCCCCGCGATACCCATCTGCTTATCAATGTTCTTCAGCACTTAAAAAAGCTGGGAAACACAGTCGTTGTGGTCGAACATGATGAAGAGATCATCCGAGCCGGCGACGAAATCATTGACATCGGGCCGAGAGCCGGGCAAAATGGCGGAGAAGTTGTGTTTCAGGGGAACTTCAGAGAACTGGAAGCCACTCCCGACAGTCTTACTACCCAATATTTGAATGGGACCCGAAAAATTGAAATTCCTTCTTCCCGGAGATCATGGAACAATTCGCTGGAAATTGTTGGCGCCAGAGAGAACAATCTAAAAAATCTGAATGTAAAAATCCCGCTCAATGTGCTGCATGTAATAACAGGAGTCAGCGGTTCCGGAAAATCATCTCTGGTAAAAAAAGTACTCTATCCGGCCCTGAAAAAGATCAAAGGAGGATATGCCGATAAAACTGGCGAGTTTGATCTGCTGAAAGGAGATACAAAAGCAATCTCTGACGTTGAATTCATTGACCAGAATCCCATCGGAAAGTCCTCAAGATCCAACCCCGCCACTTACCTCAAAGCATACGACGAAATCAGAAAACTGATGGCCGACCAGAAACAGGCGAAAGTCAACGGCCTCAAACCGGCACACTTCTCCTTCAATGTGGACGGCGGACGGTGCGATGAATGTCAGGGAGAAGGAACCATTAAAATAGAAATGCAGTTTATGGCTGACATCGTTCTCACCTGTGAGAGTTGCCAGGGAAAACGATTTAAGCCTGAAATTCTGGACATCACTTACAGGGGCAAAAACATCCATGATATTCTGGAAATGACCGTCAATCAGAGCATTGAATTCTTCAGGGAGGCCGATGGTAATACCGAAAAACGCATCGCAGTAAAACTACAGCCGCTGGCAGATGTAGGATTGGGCTATGTACACCTGGGGCAACCTTCCAGTACACTGAGTGGCGGTGAGAGCCAGCGTATAAAACTGGCATCTTTTCTGGCTATGGAAAAAACGGAGCCTACTCTTTTCATTTTTGATGAACCTACCACAGGCCTCCACTTTCATGACATTCAAAAACTCCTGAAAGCATTTGAAGCATTGATAGAAAAAGGCCATACCGTTTTAGTGGTGGAGCACAATATGGAGATCATCAAGTCGGCCGACTGGATTACAGACCTGGGGCCGGAAGGCGGAAATGAAGGAGGCAATCTGGTGTTTGCAGGAAAACCCGAGGACCTGATAAAATCAGGATTGGGACATACCGGTAAATATCTGGAGCCCTACCTGCCTCAATAGGGCCAGATAACAGGCAAGACTCTATTTAATCCAGTTCAAGGCCAAAAAGAATGGCAACACAACCTCCGGTGTCAATTTCAGGGTTCTCATCATCAGGAACCGATACCTCAACCTCTATGGTGCGGGTAGTTTGCACATCAAAATCCCAACGGCTTGCAAATTCAACCTGAGAATTATCAAAGAGAAGGCCGGAGTCAGCATCCAGCACCCTGAAATGCAGTTTAGGCAGTTCCGAAACACCCTTGACCAACAATCTGTATTTCTGCCCCTTAAAAACGGTTTTTCTGAGAACAATGGTTTCTCCTTCGCCAAGAATCGTGGCGTTATAGTTACCATCATGAAGATATGGCGATAATTCAGGCTTAGCTACCGCCCTTGCAAAACCGGAACACTGAGCCACACTACTTACCGACACAAAAAAAAGGACCAAAAAAGCACCACCGACAAATGTCAGCATACGGGCCATTTTTTTGAGGCGATATTTCATAAAGTTTTCGTTCAGCATTCGTCTTTTAATGGTTTGAGTGTATCAACCCGAGCCGCATGATACTAACTCATCGGATCCGGGGAAAAATGTCAACAATTACAATAACGAAACATCAGGAAATAAAATTGTTGCGCAGCTCCGCAATTTTTTCACAAAGCAGAATATAATCATCGGGAGATATCTCAATCTCACTTTTAGCTCTGATGGTGGTAGTCCTGTTCAGAGTATCGGTAACAGCCTCCACTTCCGAAGTATTAACAATAGTTACTTTATCAAAAATCTCCGATAATTCCTGCATATCAGCCAACAACCGGTCTATGTCGGAATTTTCATCCCTGTAGGTTTCCATCATATTCTGAAGGGTCACCAGTGAGAGTTTCTGATAAAGAATCCGCTCCACAAGGTTCTTATTGTTTTGAAGATTTCCCCTTGTCAACGAAGTGGCAAGATACAATCCTTCAATCCAGCCACCTGCCAAAACAATTACCGAAACGGCAGCACGATTATTTTCAGAAAGATAGGCATTAGAGTTCATATAGGTTTCGGAGATGATGTTCATTACCACCTCCCGGTTGTTCATATTTTCTTCAAGCTGACGAATGGTCTGCTCATCAATAGCGCCCAGTATTCCGAGTTCATCGGCCAGATTTCGTGCATTCCCCATGTATTCAATGGTTGTTTGCGACTGGTCGAACAAGCTGGCATAACTAAGATCGGCACTGTAAATTCCCAAATTCAGCGCCATCTTAAAATTGGTATTGTATTTCGAGATATTGTCCAGAGGATTGAGAATATCCGGATCGAATCCGGCGCCGGCACGCTTAATCAGCATGGCTGTTTCCAAAGGAGATGGCAGTGAATAAAAGATAAGCTTTGACTTATTCAGATCTTCAACCAGCTGATCATTCATCGGGACGGACTCAATGATATCTTTCTCTGAATTTTCAGATTCTTTCTTTGCACCTGAATTACAGGCAAAAAATGTCAAAACAAAACCTCCGAGGGCTACCAACCGAATCGTTAAAGAAGCTTTATGTAAAACCTTTGTCATAGATACAACAAGTTGAAGCGACCAAACTTATTGATCGCTGTTTTAATAATTACACAATTTATTACTTTTCCACACGACAATCAAAGAATCGTCTGATATTTTGACCGACGTAGTAATCAGAAAGATGTGCGCTTCTTTTTCCCGGGTAGTAACCCACTCTACCGGCAATAAAAACTATTCAAATTTGGAGAAATATTTCATAAACTGAGCTCTTTCATAAAGCGCAGGATTTTTCATATTCCGATAGTTCATTTTTCCCTGGAAGTCTTTAATCGATGAGAAATTATGCTCCTGCATCCAGCTTTCAATAAATTCAACCATTCGGGTAATGACTTCAGGACCGTTTTTGTAAACAGCAGAACAAACCTGAGCTGCCGAGGCACCTGCCAGTAGCTGTTTGACAACTGCAGTGCCATCATGAATTCCGGTGGATGCTGCAATATCGGTTTTGTTTATTTTAGAACTTACGATGGCCACCCAACGCAAAGACTGACGAATATCTGAAGGATTGCTGAATACTTCGGCAGAAGTAAGACTTAATGTATGAATATCAATATCAGGTTCATAAAAACGGTTAAACAAAACCACTCCCTTAGCTCCTGAAACAGAAAGCCGGTCAACAACATGTACCAAATCGGAGAAATAAGGTCCAAGCTTCATAGATACCGGAATGGAAACGACCTCACTAACTGTTTCTGCTATCTTAAAATAAATATCCTCATAGGTTCCCGGCTCACTGTTTTTATCGGTATTAACCCTGAAAACATTCAATTCCAGAGCATCGGCACCTGCATTTTCAATTTCCTGGGCAAAATTGACCCATTCATCGGCAGAAAAACAGTTAATACTGGCTATAACCGGAATATCCACAGCCGCTTTGGCATCCTTAATCAATTTCAAATAGGCCGAGACTGAATTCTCACGGGTATATTCCCGCACATAATCCATGGCTTCAGGATAATCAAATCCATGACCTCCTCTTACCTCATTGTTTACTTCGTGGATAATCTGCTCTTCAAAAAGGGACTTCAAAACAACTGCCCCTGCTCCGGCAGCTGCAAGCTTTTGTATTTGTTCAACGCTATTGGTCAGTCCTGAACTGCTGACAACAACAGGATTTTTCAATTTTAACCCCAGGTAAGTGGTCTCTAAATTTGCCATGTCCTTATATGCTTTATGCGTTTTTCTTTAAAATTTGCTTTAACAAATATAATCAAAACCGTAAAAGTCCCAATCGTTTTGGGGTGATTACACGTAATTGCGCTCCCCGAAAATAGAACTACCTATGCGCACCATATTGCTTCCCTCCTCTACGGCAATCTCATAATCACTTGACATACCCATACTTAAAAACGAAAACTCTTCTCTTTCCTTAAAATATTTCTCCTTCACCCTCTCAAAAGTGTTTTTTAAGGTGCGGAACTCTCCGGCGACCTTTTCCCGGTCATCCGTAAAGGTAGCCATCCCCATAAGCCCTCTTATCTCTACATTAGAAAAGGACTGAAAATCCTGACTCTCCAGCAACTCAAACAATTCAGTTTCATCAAGACCAAACTTGGTCTCCTCACTGGCAATATGCATCTGTAGCAAACAAGGAATAATCCGCTCATTTTTGGCACCCTCCTTATTTATGGCCCGAAGCAAACGAAGACTATCCACTCCATGAATCAAAGAGACAAACGGGGCGATGTATTTCACCTTATTGCGCTGCAGGTGACCAATCATATGCCATTGAATATCTTTGGGAAGACTTTCCTGCTTATCCACCAGCTCCTGCACCTTATTTTCACCAAAGATGCGCTGCCCGGCCTCATAGGCCTCCATAATCATTTCGTTGGGTTTGGTTTTTGATACTGCCACAAGGGTAACTTCTCCAGGCAGCTGTTCCTTTAATTTTTGAATACTCTGACTAACTGATGACATAAATCCTTTTACTTTTTTTCACTAAAAATCCCGGTCGGAATAATATGGCAAGTTACCAAGAATTCTGCACCGGGAAAAATAATATTATTATCAAGAATCAAAGTTCATGAATCACCAGTCCCGATCTGAGTTTAGGTTCAAACCAGGTGGTTTTGGGTGGCATGATATTCCCGGTATCGGCAATATCTATCAACTGCTGCATAGAAACAGGATAAAGCGCAAATGCAACCTTCATTTCACCCGAATCCACCCGCTTCTTCAGCTCCTCAAGTCCGCGAATACCACCAATGAAATCAATCCTTTTTGATGTCCGCAAATCGTTAATGTCCAATAATTTGTCTAACACCTCACCGGACAAAATGGTTACATCCAGCACTCCAATCGGATCCTGATCGTTATAGGTTCCCGGTTTTGCCTGAAGACTGTACCATTTTCCGGCAAGATACATCCCAAATTCATGGAGCATGGATGGTTTATATATTTCAGCACCTTTCTCTGTTACATCAAAAGAGGTGGACAGTTTCTCAAGAAATTGTTCTTCGGAAAGGCCGTTCAGATCTTTTACCACTCGATTGTAATCAATAATCTCCAGTTGATCATCGGGAAAATGCACTGCCATGAAATAATTGTACTCTTCGTCTCCGGTATGGTTGGGGTTGGCTGCTTTTCGTTCCAGCCCTACCCTTGCAGCCGCTGCAGTTCGGTGATGTCCGTCGGCCACATAAGTGCAGGGAACCTTTTCAGCAAATAACGTTTCCAATTGGTTATTGGTATCAGCATCTTTTACCACCCAAAAGTGATGTCCGAAGCCGTCATCCTCTGCAACAAAATCGTATTCAGGCTCCTGATTTTCCACAATTCCTTTTACAATGGCATCTATTTCCGGCACAGCTTTGTAACTAAAAAACACAGGTTCCAGATTGGCATTGTTGGTCCGGATGTGTACCATGCGGTCTTCCTCTTTATCGGGACGGGTAAGTTCATGCTTCTTGATAATCCCGTTCTCATAATCAGAACAGGCGGCAGAACCTACAATCCCGTACTGAGTCCGCCCGTTCATGGTTTGAGCATAAATATAAAAACGAGGTTCAGGTTCCGGAACCAGCCATCCCTGTTTTTTAAAGTTTTGAAAATTCTCTGCCGATTTGCTGTAAACCTCATCTGAATGCACATCCACATCCTGCTCACAATCAATCTCTGCTCTGGTAATATGCAACAATGAGTAATCTTTTCCTTCAGCCATTTTTGCGGCCTCCTGCGAATTCATAACATCGTAGGGCAGACAAGAAAGTCCTGCCGCAATTTCTTTGGGAGGACGAAGTCCCTTAAAAGGTTTTACTATTGCCATATAAAAAAAAGTTTTTTGATATAAGTAAAGTTGCGTCTGTTGTTATTAGTCAGCAGTCAGCAGTATTATAGCCAGTAGCATGATTTACAGCGACTGACATACGATACAGGAACCAACAATTATTGTACAGACATCAGATTTAAAGGTGGTTAAAATTTTTGTGATATAAAAGTACTTTAGTTAGGTAACTAAGGAAAATAGTCGTAAAGCAGAAGAGGTGAGCTATGAGAAATGAAAGGTAAAAATTGAGAATTGAGAGGTGAGAGTTGAGAAATATTTCCTTGCCATGGTAAACCAGCCCCGGCGAGGCGACAGTTTGGTAGCAACTGGTAGCAATAACGTTCCAATGAATGGAAAGCCCCGGAAGGGGTAGCACCTACAAATAAGAATATTATGAATGTAATTCAGCTATTAATCGAGACATAAAGTCTTTAGGCATAACATTTTACAGGAACCACCAAACACTCCAAAGCCCGAAAATATCCTAAAAAATATTTTCGGGCTTGCAACATAAATATTATTACGGAGAGCTTATTTAGAGTCTGTCCATAAACCAAGCGTTTTTCACGTGTTTGAACTAGAAAGTTCAAATTCAAGGCGTGTGAAAAATCTAAACCGCAGTCCCGAAGTAGCGTTTGTAAGATTTTTAAACAAAAAGCACAATCGGGATGAGGATCTAGATTTTGAGCAACAACGCAGAGGTTGGACTTTATAGACAAACACTATTTATTCACCCGGAAAGTTTCGTCTCCATCCTTCAGGAACTTAACAATTTGGTTGGCAGCAGCCACTCCTGCATTGATGTTAGCCTCGGAGGTCTGTGCGCCCATTTTCTTAGGCGTAAAGAAGAATCGTCCCGGGAATTTCTCCTCAAAAACCGCTTTATTATCTGGGGCAATATCAGAAATATAAGCAAAGTCGGCTCGTTTCTCCATGAGCGCCACCACGCTTTCCTCATCAATTACCTCCTTACGTGCAGTATTTACTAGCACAGCACCTTCGGGCATTGTGTTAAGCAACCCCGCATTGATAGACTTTTTGGTTTTATCATTGGCCGGAATATGCAATGACACATACTGACAAGTACTGTACAATTCCTCTACTGATGAGACAGGTGTGATACCATCAGCTTTAATTTTAGCATCCTCAACAAAAGGATCGAAGGCATATACATCCATTCCGAAACCTTTGGCTATTTTGGCCACATAGATTCCCACGTTTCCATAGGCGTGAATTCCAATTTTCTTTCCACGAAGCTCCGTTCCGGCCGCTCCGTTGAAATGATTACGTGCCTGAAAAACCATCATTCCAAATGCAAGCTCTGCCACTGCATTGGAGTTCTGCCCGGGGGTATTCATAGCCACAATATTTTTAGCCGAACAAGCCTCCAGATCCAGATTGTCGTATCCCGCACCGGCACGAACAACAATCTGCAACTCTTTTGCAGCATCAACCACATCAGCGGTTACTTTATCCGACCGAACAATCAGAGCGTTGGCATCGGCAACAGCAGCATTGAGTTCATCAGGTGATGAATATTTCTCAAGCAAAGACATAGAAAAACCTGCAGCTTCAACAATCTCTTTTATCTGAGCTACTGCAGCAGGAGCAAAAGGTTTTTCGGTTGCAACCAGTATTTTCTTCATAATTACCAAAGTTTTAAACAAACAAAGGGCCCTCAAAGGCCCTTTGCTGTGGTTTAATGTTAGTGTTTCTTTTCAAATTCCTGCATGGTTTCCACAAGGGCCTTAACACTTTCATAAGGCAAAGCGTTGTAAGTAGAGGCCCTGAAACCGCCCACACTTCGGTGACCTTTAATCCCAATCATTCCACGTATTGTGGCAAAATCCAGAAACTCTTTTTCCAGCTCTGCAAACTCATCATTCATGACAAAGCAAATGTTCATCAAAGAGCGATCTTCTTTAGCGGCAGTTCCTTTAAACAATTTGTTGCGGTCAATCTCATCATACAGCAAACCTGCCTTCTCTTCATTCTTCTTTTGCATGGCAGCCACTCCGCCCTGCTCCTTAAGCCATTTCAATGTTTGCAAAGCAGCAAAAACGGGAAGTACAGGAGGTGTATTAAACATTGAACCTTTGTCGGCGTGGGTTCTGTAATCCAGCATGGTTGGAATATCCCTGCCGGTTTTCCCGAGAATATCCTTCTTCACAATTACGAAAGCGACACCTGCAGGAGCCAGGTTCTTTTGCGCTCCACCATATATAATGGCATATTTTGATACATCTACAGGTCGTGAAAAGATATCGGATGACATATCAGCCACCAAGGGTACATTCACATCCAGATCTTCTTTGATTTCGGTACCGTAAATGGTATTATTGGTGGTGATATGAAAATAATCTGCATCGGCAGGTACCTCATAATTTTTGGGAATGTAATTGTAATTGGCCTCTTTGGATGAAGCAACTTCCACAACCTCGCCAAAAAACTTAGCCTCTTTCAATGCTTTGGCAGCCCATGCACCGGTATTCAGATAGGCAGCTTTTTTCTTCATCAGGTTGTATGGTACCATACAAAACTGAGTGCTGGCGCCACCACCCAGAAAAAGTACTTCATAATCATCAGGAATATTGAGCAGCTCTTTAAAAAGTGCCTGTGCCTCATCCATAACGGCAACAAACTCTTTTCCGCGGTGCGAAACCTCCATAACAGACAGGCCGGTACCTGCAAAGTTCAAAACAGCATCTGCTGTATTCTTAATGGTAGAATCAGGCAAAATAGATGGCCCTGCATAAAAGTTGTGTTTCTTCATCACCAATTCGTTTTTTTAATGAGAATATACAATAATGTTAGGTTTCAAAATCAATTGCAAGAGAATCGCCTGCAATAATTATAAATGATAAGTCAGACTTGTTGATTTTGTAAGATATTGAAACAAGAGATGATTTTTATCACGGTTCAAAGTTAGTGATTTATGATTTTTTATTCATCTGTTTGTCACTTTTTTTTGCGGATTAACCACAAGGTTGGAAAAATGACATTTTGTTACAATTCCACAAAGGGAGGCTTAACTACTTTTGCCCTGAGATCTTTATTCCTGACTCTGATAAATATTTCGCTTTCCGGTTTCCAAAATCCCTTTTTCAGATACCCCATACCAATCCCCTGCTTCAGCATTGGCGACATGGTTCCGGAAGTAACCGTGCCAATATTGTTGCCATCGGCATCTACAATTTCATATCCATGACGGGGTATTCCTCTCTCCTGAAGTACAAAACCTTTCAGCCTTTTCACCACTCCCTTCTCTTTCTGTTGTTCAAACAGCTTGCGCGAAATAAAATCATTGCCATCAACCAATTTGGTGATCCACCCCAGACCGGCCTCCACCGGAGAGGTTGTGTCGTCCAGATCATTTCCATAGAGTGCCAGTCCGGCTTCCAGTCGCAGGGTATCCCTGGCTCCCAGTCCGGCGGGCAACAGACCGAATTCAGTCCCGGCCTCCATTACTGCATTCCAAAGTGCCGGAGCCTCCTCATTATAGACATACAGCTCAAATCCCCCGGAGCCGGTATATCCGGTATTGGAAATGATAACATTATCCACCTTGCCGATGGTACCCACCTTAAATGAATAGTAAGGAACCGAGGACAAATCCGTAGTGGTAATTTTTTGAAGAATCGAAGCCGCTTTTGGGCCCTGAACAGCAATCAGTGAAATTTTGTCACTGGCATTTTCGAGTTCTGCTCCGAATGAGTTGTTTTCATTAATCCATTTCCAGTCCTTTTCCATATTGGAAGCATTTACCACCAACATATATTTTTCGGCCTCGTAATGGTACACTATCAGGTCGTCCACAATTCCACCCTGTTTATTGGGAAGACAGGAATACTGAGCTTTGCCAAACGGTAATGCAGCAACATCATTACTGGTAACATATTGAATAAGCTTCTGAGCATTGGGGCCTTTAACCCAAAACTCTCCCATGTGCGAAACGTCAAAGATTCCGGCAGCTTCTCTTACCGCCATGTGCTCTTTGTTAATTCCGGAATACTCAACCGGCATATCAAAACCGGCAAAAGGAACCATCTTAGCCCCCAGTTCCCGGTGAATATCATTTAAAACAGTCTTTTGCATAAAAAAATATATTATTGTAAATTATTCAGTCCTCCCAAAAAGAGAGGCTTTTTTCCTTTTAAAAACAGACATATTGCCGCTCGACAAGATAAGTCCGTATTTTTAAAAGGCCGAAGGTCTTTAAGCAATAGCCTGGGGCACCCCCCCCAGGAAAATTGGAACAACTCCCCCCTCATTATTGGTCGCGACGCGACCAATAATGAGGGAGCATGAGGGATACCTCCAAACCCAGGGCGTTGCCCCGGGCTATTGCTCTCAGGCTTTCAGCCTGTTTACATCTTACCTGTCTTATGTATAAGGTAGGCAAATGTCAGGTAAAGTGTAAAATGTCGGGTAAGCCGCAGCTATTTTCCACCTTGGGCAAAACAACAAAAAAGTAAGCATAGCCGCAGCTACGTGAGTCTTCATTTTGAGAAGCACAAGGTAGAAAGAGCAAGACTTGGTCCATCAGACGATGCTTGACTTCACACTAGCACAAATTTAAACGAAAAAAAGTGTTTAAAAGAATGACAATTATTTGTAAATTTACGTTAACAAAAAAAGATGAAGCAGAATGCTAACGCTATTGGAATGTTTTGTTTCATTTCGCTGATGACATCATTTTTATTAGATTTGTACCTTTCAATAATCAGAAAATAAGAAAACAACAAGATATGTCCGACAAATATGAATTCGTGAACCTGTCCTATTTACAAAGTATTGCCGGGGATGACGAGAGCATTATCAACGAGCTGATAACCATTTTCCTGGATCAAATTCCCGAATTTACCGATGGATTGGATCAAAGTTTTAAGGAAGGAGACTGGCGGAATGTAGCGGCTATAGCCCATAAAGCCAAATCATCCGTCTTGTCAATGGGCATGGAAGAGTTGGGCAATGTAGATTTAAAAAATCTGGAACTTATTGCAAAAGAAATTTTTGTTCAGGAGGTAAAAAAGAAGTCGGCACCCACCGAAAAAGAGATTAAAGAGGCAGAGAAAATGGAAAAAAACCTCAAAGGTTACGATGAAGAACGTCAGAAGTGGGTAAATGAGAATACCAAACCTGAAAAAGTTGCAGAACTCATCGAAAGATTTAACACCACCATCAGAAAAGCAGAAAAAGAACTTAAAACCGAAATTAAGGAATAATGGATACACTACTCAAAGTAACCCGGGAAAACAATAAAATCACAGGCACACTTGTGGATACCGATCGGTTAAATGCCACCATCGCCACCGGGGTTAAGGAGCAACTCAATAAAAATTTTGATGATTCAGAAATTTGCTTTACCCTGAACCTGCAAAATATAAAATTTATTGATAGTACGGGTATTGGTGTACTCATATCAGCTCTTAAAACTGCAAGGCAGCACAACGGTGAGTTTTATCTTACCAATGTAAATAAAGAGGTGATGGATTTGCTGGCGCTGATGAAACTTGATAAAGTCTTTGATTTTAAATAGTGTTTGTCCATAAAGAACCTTTTACTGTGTTATGCTTGCCCGAAAACTCCTCATTTACTCAAGTAAACTGCGTATTTTCGGGCTTCGCAAGCCTTGTAACTGATTCTTTCTTGACAAACACATGACTAGAAACAAATTTTGCTTAGTTTATAGACGGACACTAAATAGTATTTGTCCATAAAGTATCATTTACTTTAAACATCTTTCTTCCACAAAAAAAAGTCCACCGGATTCTACTTCCGATGGACACATTTCTTTTATTTTTCGTTGCCTAATTGGTAAATTCCAGATTGCCATCCTTAAAATCAACGCGAATTGGCCGCTCCTTATCCACCTCATCTGCCAATAGCTTTTTCGACAGATCATTCAGAACAAACCTTTGAAGTGCCCGTTTTATCGGTCGGGCACCAAACAGTGGATCATACCCCACCTCTGCCAGGTGATCAATGGCAGCATCGCTCATCTCAATGGATACATCCTGTGTTTTCAGGAGACGGGATATTTGCTCAAACTGTAACTTGACAATTTCACGTATCTCTTCTTTTGACAATGGAGAGAAGGTTATGATATCATCTATTCTGTTGAGAAACTCCGGACGGATGGTCTGTTTCAAAAGTGCCATCACCTCCTGACGGGTTTTCTCTACAACTTCTCCTGAAAAGCCGGAAGCCCCCGCCTCTTCAAAATTCTTTTGAATCAGATGAGACCCCACATTGGAGGTCATGATGATGATGGTATTCTTAAAATCAGCATGGCGTCCCTTATTGTCTGTCAGACGCCCGTCGTCCAGCACCTGCAGCAGAATATTAAAGACATCCGGATGTGCCTTCTCAATCTCATCAAGCAAAACCACCGAATAGGGCTTTCGCCTGACAGCCTCTGTTAGCTGGCCTCCTTCATCGTACCCCACATATCCCGGAGGAGCTCCGATAAGCCTTGAAACAGAGTGACGCTCCTGGTATTCAGACATATCAATACGAGTCATCAAATCTTCATCATCAAACAGAAATTCGGCTAGCGCACGAGCAAGCTCCGTCTTACCTACTCCGGTAGTCCCCAAAAAGATAAACGAACCTATTGGGCGACGAACATCCTGAAGCCCGGCACGGCTTCGTCTGACAGCATCAGCAACGGCTGCAATAGCCTCGTCCTGACCAACAACCCGCTTGTGCAGTTGATCTTCCAGCTTAAGTAACTTCTGGCGCTCACTCTGAAGCATGCGGGTCACAGGGATACCTGTCCATCGACTCACAATCTGGGCCACATCTTCGGCATCCACCTCTTCCTTGATCATCGCACTCTGCGACTGCCGCTCAGCCAGCTGAAGCTGCAACTTTTCAATGGTTTCGTTGGCCTCTTTTATTCTTCCGTAGCGCAACTCAGCGACCTTTTCGTAAAGCCCTTCCCGTTCCGCACGATCAGCTTCAAACTTATACTGCTCTATGGCCTCCTTGTTTTTCTGAATTTGTTCAATGATGCCTTTTTCCTCTTCCCACCTGGCTCTCAATCCGTTTCGCTCTTCCTTCAGATTGGAGATCTCCTCACTCAGCTCATTGACTTTTTTCTTGTCTCCTTCTCTACGAATAGCCTCTCTCTCAATCTCCAGTTGTTTAATCCGGCGTTCGATCTCATCAATTTCTTCCGGAACTGAGTTCATCTCAAGTCTAAGCTTCGAAGCAGCTTCATCAATCAAATCAATGGCCTTATCGGGAAGGAATCTGTCAGAAATATATCGTTTAGACAGTTCAGCCGCAGAAATAATGGCTTCATCCTTAATCCTTACCCTATGGTGTGTCTCATACCGCTCTTTAAGCCCGCGCAAAATAGATATGGCTGAGGCCAGATCAGGCTCATCCACCATCACAATCTGGAAACGACGCTCCAAAGCTTTATCCTTCTCAAAATATTTCTGATACTCTCCAAGTGTGGTTGCTCCGATGGCCCTGAGCTCTCCTCTGGCCAGTGCTGGTTTAAGAATATTGGCAGCATCCATGGCACCTTCACTTTTTCCGGCCCCTACCAGGGTGTGAATTTCATCGATGAAAAGCACAATTTCCCCGTTACTGCCAACCACTTCCTTAACAACCGCCTTAAGACGTTCCTCAAATTCCCCTTTATATTTGGCACCTGCAACAAGGGCTCCCATATCCAGAGAAAAGATTCTCTTACTCTTCAGGTTTTCGGGCACATCTCCATTGATAATACGGTGAGCCAGACCTTCTGCGATAGCTGTTTTTCCTACACCGGGTTCCCCAATCAAAATGGGATTATTTTTGGTTCGTCTTGATAAAATCTGAAGAATGCGACGGATCTCATCATCCCGACCAATGACAGGATCCAGCTTTCCACTCCTGGCCTGCTCGTTCAGGTCAATAGCAAAGCGTCCCAGAGCATTAAAGGCATCCTCCGCCGACTGACTTTCCACTTTGCTGCCTTTACGCAACTCCTCAATTGCCTGCTTCAGCCCTTTTTCCGTCACTCCGGCATCTTTCATCATTTTGGAAACCTGATCTCCGCTCTTGAGAATCCCCAGCAACATATGTTCAATACTGGCAAACTGATCCCCCATCTCCTTGGAAAAGGTCACCGCTTTTTGCAGACTTTCATTGGCTTCACGACTTAAATAAGGGTCGCCACCACTCACCTTGGGGTACGATTCTATCATCTTATCCAACACCGGAGTAAGCTGTCCCACCCCCATTTTATTAAACAGAAATCGTGTAATATTCTCTTCAACTTCAAGCAAACCCTTAAGCAGATGCCCGTTTTCTATTGCCTGATGTTGATAACCACCAGCAATTTGAAAGGCCTGTTGAATGGCCTCCTGTGCTTTTATAGTAAATTGATTCAGATTCATATCTTTTGGTTTTATTATTCAAAAACAGAATGTGCTCTTAACAATCTTATGATTTTACGTTAGTCGATAAGCCCACTTTTCAGGAGGACTGACTCATTGATTCCTTCGATCTTCTCTTCATAAAAAAATTCTTCTGCTTAGCCTCTTTCAAGCACCCTGCCACACACAATAATGCGTCATTTTGGCATAAAAAAGCATTATTTGTGCGTCATTTTTTCAGCTACAGGATTTCTATCTAGCGTGTTTCTCTCATAAGACAGTTTCTCTCATAAGACAGTTAAGATGTAAACAGGCTGAAAAGCCTGAGAGCATTAACTCAGTTAAATCAGCGCGTTGCCCCGGGTTTTGACCCCCTCATTATTGGTCGCGATGCGACCAATAATGAGGGGGGAGGAATTTTTACAATTTCCCTGGGGCGTTGCCCCGGGCTATTGCTCTCAGGTCGTTGGCCTGTCACAGAGTAGTTTTGAGAAGGAAAAAATTATGGGTCATCACTCTGGTCAAAAACACAATTTAAAATGATTAAAAAATTCCTATTTTAGTGAAAGCAAAAACAAGGCTGTTTCTCAAAGCTGAAACTAATGACAATAACATTCACACAATATATTCTTACTAAAATACAACATTTAAAACGGGATTTCAGAAATTTATTTTTCTTCGGAGTTACCCTGTTCCTGCTGTTGCCTCCGGCCATTAACATTCAGGCTCAAACATCGGACACACTAACGATTATCCGAAACGACACCATCATACAATTTGTACAACCCAATACCCGGGAGACTCCCTTGCAAGGCAAAACCATAGAGGACATCCTGAAGAACTACTCCGACAGAAATATTTTCAGTCGAAAATTGCATGAGTGGCTGGTAAAAAGCAGCATTGAAGACACAAAATCAGAAAGAAACACTGACTATCAGGAAAACGCCGACTACCGTGGCAAATCAATTAACCACATCGATGTCAGACACATTGAACCCTTTGGCGGTTCGGTGGAAGACACGGTTTCGGTTGCCGACTCCTGGATTGCAAGGGTAGGTAACAAATTAAGGTTTGAAACCGCATCGGGAGTTATTTTAAAGACCATAACATTCAAAGAGGGACAAACCATATCGGGCACCGACATCACAGACAGTGAACGTCTGCTGCGTTCGTTTTCCTTCATCAACGATGTAAGAATTATTGTCTGGCCCAACCCTGGAAATCCGGAAACGGTAAACATAAGCATATACGTACAAGACAGATACCCGCATGCAATTTCACTGGGCCTGACCGATCAAAATCCATCCTTTACACTGATCAATAAAAACCTTTTCGGACGCGGTTTCTATTTATCGCATACATTGGTAACACCCACCATCGACCTATCAACCTGGGGATTCAGGGAAACCTTTGGAGCAGAGAACATCTTTGGAGAATATCTGGATTTTGAGATAGATTACGCTCATATCGAAAATCTGGAAATGGTAAGTGGAATTTTGAAAAAGGATTTTGTTCTCCCGGAAATTAAGTATGCGGGAGAAATATCCCTAAACAGGTCATTCATCAATCCTAAAATAAATGAATACCCTGCAATAGAATGGACTCCCCCGTTGGACTACCGTCGCAAAAACTTTTATATCGGTCGGTCGTTCCTGATGAACAATCCGGACTCACCGGTTCGTTCAAACATCTATATCCTTGGACGCCATCTGGACATAGAGTTATTTGATGCTCCACCTGCCTCTCCGCTCTTTTCAGGCGGAAAATTCTATTATGGTGGTCTGGCATTCTCACGCCGCGCTTACTACAAAAATAATTTGATTTATTCTTTTGGCCGAACTGAAGATGTTCCTCACGGAATGCTTGCAGGATTATCGTATGGATACCATGAAGCCACCGATGCAGCCCGCCATTTTCTGGCACTTCATTACAGCTCCGGACGTGCCCTGATACCTTCCAAAGGCTATCTTTACCTGAGTGGGGATATTGGTTCCTTTTTTCAAAAAGGAGACCCGGAACAAGGTTATCTTAAACTCTCGGGGGAATACATCACCCCCCTGATTAATGTCGGACAGAGCAAAATGAGAAGCTTTATGGAGATCCAGTATGTTACAGGCCTGCACCGAAAGCAAGGTGATTATTTATCCATCGACGAAAACGTCAAAGGATTACACCGGTTTGAATACCGAAACACCATCAGGGGATCGGAAAAAACAGTGTTAAAAACAGAACAAGTATTTTTCAGCCCGATGGAGCCCCTGGGATTCAAATTTGCTTTCTTCACATTTTTCGACATGGCTTTTCTCAGAGAAAACGATGACCAACCGCTGCTCAGCCACACACCCTATTTTAGTTTTGGCGCAGGATTAAGAATACGGAACGACAACCTGGTTTTCAACACCCTTCAAATAAGGCTCTCCATCATGCCAAGAGTTCCCGAAGGAGAACTACCATTCAGTTTCAGAACCAGTGGTGAATCTGTAAAAAACTTCAGAGATTTTGTCCCGGCACAACCGGGGAGTCCGGTTTTTTATTAAAACGAATGAAACGAGCATGGCAAAGGTTGCCTCAAAAGAATATGTATAAGTTATTGCATGCGAGTTCCATCCGACCTTGAAAAATTAATTTTATACGGATGAAACCCGGGGCATAATAACTCCGTATAAAATATTCCAACAGCACTTTCTGAAAAACTAAAACGCAATTCTTAATTAACACCACAAAAAATTATTTTGGACTAAAAGCGTTATTTATCTGAATTTTTAAATAACTTTGGGTAAAGACAATTGAGGGCCATAATCTTATCTAAGCTTTAATTCATGAAATCGAATAGAACAATAACATTTTTTCTGGCAGTTATTTTTTCGGTATTCTTCACCTCCGGAACCAATTCTCAGCCAACAGAAAAAATCTATGCCGACTGTTTTCTGGAGATTCAGAACGGGTTTGTTCATAACAGCCAACCCATGAAAGCACTTCTGACAGGATCGGAAGTTGCCGAATTCAGAACTACTTTATTCGAAGGGAACATATACCGGATTGCCACCTGTTCACCGACAGATAAAAAAATCTGGTTTTCGGTTTATGATACAAACAATAATATTTTGTTTTCCAGCACACATCAAAACTTCTCTTCTTCCTGGGACTTTAAAATGGAAGGAAATATGGAGTGCGTTATTGAAGCAGGGCTGATGCCGGGCAGCGGTGATTCGGGGCTGGCTCTTGTGCTCATAGGCTTCAAAAATGCTCAATAAATCAATTTTCGAAAGAGAGAATCTGAATAAATACCATGAGTGAAGGTATTTTAAAAGCATTAATGCAACTTTTTGCTTTAGTGGCAGCTCCGGAGCAGGATGCCACTTCGGGAAGAAAAGTTGTGCAAAATTATCTCTCCTTACAACTCAACCGGCAGCTCATCGAAGAGTACCTTCAGCTTTTCGATAATCACAGAAGTGCCTACCGCGAAAAAACAAAAGAAAAAAACCGGATCCCTAAGCTTTATGCTGCAAGTTCTGTCAAAGTTCTTCGAATTGCCACAGCAATCAACGAGGAACTTACTCACTACCAAAAAGTCATCGTTGTTATTCAGTTGCTGGAATTTCTCAATTCTGGCAAGCGAGCCATGTCTGAGATGGAGTATGAGTTTGCCGAAACGGTTGCCGAAACATTCAACATCGACCGGGATGAGTTTCTATCCATTCACCATTTCATTGGAATTTCTGAGAAAGAACCCGAAGAGAATCATCTGATTGTTGGTGGGGAGAAAAAAAGAGCACGCGAGGAAAAGTACATTTACCGGGAGTTTTTAAACACAGAGATTTTTGTTCTTTATGTAAGTTCCGTCTCGCTTTGTCTCCTCAAAACCAACGAAAGCACCGAACTGACCATAAACGGGCAGGTACTTCTTCCCCACCACATCCATTTTTTAAGACCCGGGGGATCAATACGTTACAAACATGGAACTCCGGTAACCTTTAGTGATATTGCCACGCATTTCAACTACAAAGCAAATGAGTCTCCCATCGTTTTTGATGTAAGAGACATCTCATTCAGCTTCGACACCAAAAGAAATGCAGGACTTCACCCACTTAGTTTTACCAGCCACTCAGGACAGCTGGTAGGCATTATGGGAGATTCGGGAGCCGGGAAAAGCACATTAATCAATGTGCTTACCGGGATTTATCTTCCATCATCGGGGGAGATTCTCATGAATGGGATTGATCTCCACCTTTTTCCAGAAAAAGTAAACGGACTGATTGGTTATGTGGCGCAGGACGACCTGCTGATTGAGGATTTATCGGTCTATCAGAACCTCTACTACAATGCCAGACTCTGTTTTGACCATCTCAGTGAAGAACAGATTACTGAAAAAGTAATTCAGCTGCTCAGGTCACTTGGGCTTTATGAAATCAGAAACATGAAGGTAGGCTCCCCGCTGAACAAAAAAATCAGTGGAGGGCAGCGAAAACGGCTGAATATTGCACTTGAACTGATTCGCGAACCCTCGGTACTTTTCCTGGATGAACCAACCTCCGGCTTATCATCAAGAGATTCGGAGAATATTATGGATCTGCTCAAGGATCTGGCAGTTAAAGGAAAACTGATTTTCGTTGTTATTCATCAGCCCTCTTCCGAAATATACAAGATGTTTAACCAGCTTCTTGTTTTGGACACCGGAGGATACCTGATCTACAACGGCGATCCCGTCGGAGCCATCAACTACTTTAAATCATGCATCAATCACGCCAACCGGGATGAGAGTGAATGTCCCGTCTGTGGAAATGTAAACCCCGAGCAAATACTAAGCATCATTAACTCGAGTGTGCTGGACGAATACGGAACGCCCACTCCGGCAAGAAAAACCTCACCTGTTGAATGGTTTCAGCTGTTTAAAAAGCAATTCCCTTCCAGCAGGGAGCGAAAAGAGAAAAGATTGCCTCTCCCTGAAATAAACTTCAGTATTCCGGGTAGAACAGGGCAGTTTGGTATCTTTTTTATGCGCGATTTAAAGTCCAAACTTGCCAATGCTCAATACATATTGATCAACGTTCTGGAGATGCCTGTTTTGGCACTCATCCTGGCAAGTTTACTCTATTACTTTCAACCCGAATCTTCTTCAGAACCCTCTTACCTGCTTTACAAAAACCCGAACATGATTACCTACCTCATCATTTCGGTAATCATCTCCATATTTGTGGGTTTAACTGTAAGCGCGGAAGAAATTATCAGTGATAAAAAAATTCTTAAACGGGAAGCCTTCCTGAATTTAAGCCGTTTGAGCTACTTATTCTCAAAAGTCTTTCTCCTGGCCATTTTATCGGCCATCCAAACGGCCATATTTACCTTTATCGGAAACAGCATTCTGGAAATACAAAATATGTTTTGGCCATTCTGGCTTGTGTTGTTTACCTCTGCCATTTTTGCCAATCTGTTGGGGTTAATCATATCGGACAGTCTTAAAAAAACCGTAAACATCTATATCCTGATCCCTTTCCTGATCATCCCCCAGCTTATTCTAAGCGGTGTTTTTGTATCCTATGACCGTTTAAATCCCCATTTCTCTTCGGTATCCGAAATCCCCTGGTACGGAGAAACGATTACCGCACGCTGGGCTTTTGAGGCAATGGCGGTTCATCAGTTTACCCACAACGACTATCAAAAAGAATTCTTTGTTTTCGACAAATTAAAAAGTAAGGCCAACTACTATAAAGATTACTGGGTTCCTGCTTTTAGAAATGAGCTGACACGCCTTAAAAATAGTGAAAAGGAAAAAAAAACACGCAACATCCTGGAGTTGCTGGAGAATGAAAGCAGAAAAGCGGCAGCAGAACTACCGGACGACAAAAACATTACCCCACCTGTTTACAAAAAGGCCGTTTCTATTGATAATTACCTAAATGAAGCAAAACAATTTACATCCGAGGTACAAAAATTCTACGTGGCCTTATACAACGAGGCAGACAGAAGACATGAGGAACAACGTCGAAACCTGATTGAGCAACATCCGGAAGAAGGCAATATATTCCTGACCACTTTAAAAAACCAACACCACAATGAAGGACTCGAGCGATTCGTAAGAGGGACAGACGATTTCTTTTCCAAACGAATCATCCGGCAAAACAATTCATTCATTCAGAAGTTTGATGCCATTTACCAGGATCCTGATTACCCCTTTGTCAAAGCGCACTTTCTGGCTCCATACAAAAACATCGGAAGCTACAAAATGCCAACCCTATGGGTAAACATACTGGTAATGTGGGGAATGAACATCCTGCTTTTCATTTTTCTGTACAGCCAGCTCCTGAAAAAATTTATATCAGGAAGCAAAAAAGCATTACCCCGAAAAAAACAATAGGTAATCCCCGCTTCGGAATTACCTATAATCAGCCCGAGCACCTCAGACTGTATAATTTCAATTAAAAAGAGCATCCATTTCCCGGATTTACTCTTCCATTTCAATCATTTTAAAAGGAAGATTAATGATGGACTGGTAGTCTTCACCTGCCTCAAACATATCTTCATCGTCTTCTTCGTAGTACCAGTTTACCTGAACTTTAAACCCCTTCTTAAACAACAATTCCAGTTTCTTGAAGATATCCAGAATGCACTTTGAAGAACTGGTATTGAAGTATTCCAATTGAATATTGATAATCGTATTGTCTTTGGGATCATCACCATACTCATCAATCCAATCAATCAGCGGTTTATAAAACTCTACTGAATTCTCGGGAATTGACCGGCCCTTGATCTCAACCACACCTTTCTCCCCGTCTAGCTTAACGTAGGGAGTTTTGGGTGTATCTTCACGGATAATTGTTTCCATAATGGCAATTATATCTTTATTAACTTATATACACGTCCAAAGAAAAGAAAATATGTTCTCCGTCGTAAGGATACAAAAAATATTCCAGTTTATTACCTGTTTTTCTTACAATATCAAGCATTCCCAATCCACCGCCTCCCTTCTCAGAGAGGGCTTCGTTGCCCAAAATATCACGATAAAGCATTCTAACTTCCTCATCTGAGAGAGAGTTCAATTGCTCTATGCGATCTTTAATAAAATTGACTTTGGATCTAAGGATAAAATTCCCGGTGGTTACTCTGAAAAATGAACCATCGTGAACCAGGCATACGATACCAAAATTAGGAGATCCACCGGCAGAAAGACCCGCGGGAGGGGCATCCACATGGTGATAAAGATTTTGCAAACACTCTACAAAAACATTGTAAACTTTTTTGCGGGTTTGCAGTCGTTCTTTTCTTAATAAAGGGCTGTCCTCTACAGCTTCAAGAGCATGGGTTATCATCTCCGGAGAAATACTTCCTGTATATTTAAAAATTACATCGCCCTGCAACTTGTGAGCGTACCATTCCTCAAGATTAAAACCCATTTTAATATCTTGCATTAGTTCTTTACAAAGATAAAAATTTATATACTTTTTTGAACTTAAAAGTTCCGAAGTTTAACGATTTCTGAACAAATTGAAACACAAATATTCTTTTTTTTGGTAAATAAAGCTCAGAATATGGCAAAAGAAACCATTTCCATGATAAATCAAATTCCATCTCCTCCAACAAATCCGGAATGACGGTACTTCTCCTGAATAATTTTACTCTCAGGCGGAACTGAAGTTGTGAGCCAGACATTACCCCCTATTACAGAGTTGGCCCCCACAGTAACCCGGCCAAGAATGGTTGCCTGGGCATAAATAATCACATTATCTTCCACGATGGGGTGACGATCAATGCCTTTTATAGGATTCCCATCTTCATCAAGAGGAAAACTCTTGGCTCCCAGTGTCACTCCCTGATATATTTTCACATGATTCCCAATAATACAGGTGGCTCCAATAACAACACCGGTACCGTGATCAATGGTAAAATGATGACCAATGCTGGCTCTGGGGTGAATATCAATGCCTGTTTCGGAATGTGCCATCTCAGATATAATACGGGGGATGAGCGGCACTTTTAGTTGCAACAGTTCATGAGCAATCCGGTAATTGGTGATTGCCCGAATGGCAGGATAACAAAAAATAACCTCTGCACTGCTTTGAGCAGCAGGATCCCCCACATACGCAGCCTCCACATCTGTAGCCAGCAAGTGACGAATCTGCGGTAATTTCTCAATAAAATCCAAGGTAATTTTTGCTGCCCTGTCCTTGCGTTGCAACAAATCTTCCCTGTTTGTATGGTGACAATCAAAGCACAGACCGGCATAAATCTGCTGACGAAGCAAATCGTAAAGCTTCTCCACGTTTACGCCGATATAATAACTGATACTGGCGGGTCGTGTTGGTGAATCGCCGTAATATCCCGGAAAAACAATCTCCCGAAGAAGATCAACAATTTCTCCCAGCACCCTGGAGGAGGGCATTGGTTGATCGGGATAGTGCCGGTGACAAACCGATTGGTACGATTCCTCCCGCGACAATTGTTCAATGGTTGCTTTCAGCCTTTTGGGATATTCCAGATAATTCATCAGTATAAAATTTGATTATAAAGGTCAGATGGAACTCACATGCAACAACTTATACACATTCTTTAGTAATCCCCCTACCTTTCTTGTTTTATTTTAGTCAACTCGTAGAGTTCGCAAAAACCAGATGTGTGATCACAAAACACGATTGAGCGAATGCACTGCGAAAAATCATAAGGTTTTTGGAGAATTAACGGTCAGTCCATTGGTCAAAAGTCCCCTCAGAGCACTATTGAGCCTTTTAGCTCCTGCTCCCTCAACCGCTGAAAAAGGAATTCCGTAGTATTCCAGTTCTTTAATATAGCACTCAAGCAAATAATCGCGGCTATCTGGGTTTTCACGGATTCCATCATCCTCCCAGGGCAAATCAGGCATGCACACAAGCGCAAAATCCGGTTTGTGCTTCCTTACAGCTTTGTTGAGCCATACAGGACAACACGCAAAAACCTCCTGAAACCACACCTTTGTAATAATCAAAAAGGTATCAAAAAATACAAATGATTCTGCCGCTACATTTTGCTTCAATTGCTGAAATTCAAGCAACTGGTGCCGGGCAATTTTCTCAACATCTTCAAAAGAATAAGAACCTCCCCTTATTTCGACATAATGCCTTGCATATTCTTCAACGGCATGCCCCTGAAAATGTTCAGCCAGCTTTTTCGTCAATACAGACTTTCCTGTCGATTCCGGTCCCGTAACAACAATGGCAATCATAGCTTCTGGCTTTTTCAGTTTCCCGGTTAAATCAACTGCATTCTCTGATGTTCATCATGATCGCGCACCATCATCTGCTGCTTCCATTCACGAAAACCAACAACTGCAACCAGGGTGTAAACAATATACAATACAACAGTTACAGTCAATCCTTTATAGATATACATACCCGTACTCACCAAATCCACAACGACCCAAATGAGCCAGTGTTCCAATTTCTTGCGGGCAAGCATCCAGGTGGCAACAATTCCACCTGTGGTGGTAAATGCATCCCAATAAGGCAAATCTGACGTTGGAATACCCAGTTGCTCAGGCAAGGTTAACAGAGCAATGATAACCACCCCATAAATCCCCGCTCCTGCAAGAAGTAACTTTAATGCCAGGGATCTGTTCACACATGAAACGGGCATTTTGGGCCTGCCACTCGCCTTTCGTCCTGATGTCCATGCAAACCATCCATAAACACTTATAATAAGATAGTAAACCTGAAGAGACATATCTGCATAAAGCCGTTCGTCCAGAAACAACACCAGGTATAAAAAGGAACTGACAAACCCTGTAACCCATAACCAAATATTCTCACGAACAGAGAGATAAAGATACAAAAAGGCAAAAAATGTTCCCAGCAATTCAATCCAGTGACCGGATATCCAATCAATTATCATTCTCAAGTACCTTTAAGTAGGCAGCCTGATCTTCTATAACCTTAAGTACGGTATCAAAAAAAGGCAAGGCCGGGTTCAAAGTTTGATAATATTCACTGGTGGTCCACAAATTACGGGCAATTAGCGCCTTAATCTGCAACTTAAGCCAGACCAACGAGGTCTCCAGCTGCTGTTCATCAGGCTCAATTCCGGCATCCTCTGCCCTTTGGACAAGCTGATTGATGAATACCTCCGGAACAGAAAAGCGCTCAATAAACTCTTCGAATGAACCAAAATCCTTCAACCACTCTTCACGATGTTCATCAAGTTTATCCATTACCAGTCGATTGACCGAACCGGATGCCACTAAATCCCGGTAATAGGGTGTGTAGTACGCAGTGTCCATAGGAATAAAAATATCAGGCATAATACCTCCTCCGCCAAACACTTTACGTTCAGACTTCAAAGTGCGATAAGTCAGGCTGTCTGGCATATCTATGCTGTCTGAATGCATCATCTCTCCATGCTGAAAACGCTCATATATTTCGGCATGGTACTCATCCACACCTTCCTCATAAGATTTTTGAATACTGCGTCCGGAAGGAGTATAATACTTAGCAATTGTCAACCTGATTTCGGCACCATCGGGCAACGAAAAGGGACGTTGAACCAATCCTTTACCAAAGCTCCGGCGTCCCATTATCACCCCACGATCCCAATCCTGAACAGCCCCTGCAACTATTTCGCTGGCAGATGCAGAACCTTCATCGATGAGCACCACCAGGTTACCCTTTTCCCAGAGTTGTCCCGAACGGGAATGGTATTCCGACCGGGGAATGGCCAGACCATCGGTATAAAGCAACAAACGCTCTCCGCCGATAAACTCATCGGCTATGTCCAGTGCGGCTTTAAGATACCCTCCACCATTTCCTCTCAGATCCAGAACCAAGTTGTCAATCCCCTTTTCTTTCAACTCCTTAAGTGCTTTGACAAACTCTCTATGGGTACTCTGGGCAAACCGCGATATCTTAATGTAACCGGTTTTCCCGGACATCTTGTAAGCGGCCTCCAGACTAAAAATAGGTATTTTATCCCGCTCGATAACAAAACTCAGAATCTGGCCATTCCTGGAAACCTCAACCTTTACTTCCGAACCTTTGGGGCCGCGAAGAAAATCAAAAACATCACTATTGGCCAGACCTATGCCTGCAACATTTTGTCCGTCTATCTCCACAATTCGGTCACCGGCCATTAGTCCCACTTTCTCAGAAGGCCCTCCGGGAATGGTAGCTACCACCATCAGGGTATCCTTCAAAATCATAAACTCAATGCCAATACCTTCAAAATTACCATCCAGAGGTTCATTCATAGCCTCCACCTCTTCGGCAGGAATATATACCGAATGCGGATCAAGCTTCTCCAACATGGCAACAATGGCTTCTTCTGCCATTTCATGAGTATCCACACTATCCACATAAAAAGTGGATATCAACTGCCAGGAAAGTCTCAATTTATCGAGTTCCGGATCATCCAACTGGGCATGGACCGGAAAAAACATCAGCAAAAATGCAGCAAGCAAGCAATAAAATCGCATAAAAAAATATTTTTATTCCCATTCAATGGTCGCAGGTGGTTTTGAACTGATATCGTAAACCACACGGTTAACTCCTTTGACACGGTTAATTATTTCATTGGAAATACGTCCCAGAAATTCATACGGAAGGTGTACCCAATCGGCCGTCATACCATCAGTGGAAGCAACTGCTCTCAAAGCAACCACACTTTCATAAGTTCTCTCATCACCCATTACGCCCACCGACTGAACGGGAAGCAACATGGCACCGGCCTGCCAAACCTGATCGTACAAATTATGTGAACGAAGCCCCTCTATAAAAATATGATCCACATCCTGAAGGAGCGCTACTTTTTCGGGAGTAATCTCTCCAAGAATACGGATGGACAGACCCGGTCCGGGGAATGGATGACGCCCCAGAATAGTGGGAGATATTTTCATTTCGTTACCCACTCTTCGTACCTCATCTTTAAAGAGCAATTTAAGGGGCTCAACAACTTTCAGGTTCATCTTTTCGGGCAATCCGCCTACATTGTGATGAGACTTAATGGTTGCCGAAGGACCGTTGACCGATACCGATTCAATCACGTCAGGGTAAATGGTTCCCTGAGCCAGCCATTTCACACCGGTAATTTTTTTAGCTTCAGCATCGAAAACCTCAATAAATACACGGCCAATAATTTTGCGTTTCTGTTCAGGTTCCGATACGCCATTCAATTGACCCAAAAAGAGATCTTTCGCATCAACTCCAATAACATTAAGCCCCATGTGCTTGTATGAATCAAGTACATTCTCGTACTCATACTTTCTTAAAAGACCATTGTCAACAAAGATACAGGTAAGATTTTTCCCAATGGCCTTATGAAGCAACATAGCCGCTACTGAGCTGTCAACTCCGCCCGACAATCCTAAAACAACCCTGTCATCTCCAAGTTGATCCTGCAAAGCCTGCACCGTCTCCTCCACAAAGGAGGCCGGAGTCCAGTCCTGCCTGCAACCACATACATCAACAACAAAGTTGCTCAATATCTGGAGACCCTGGGTGGTGTGATAAACTTCCGGGTGAAACTGGATGCCAAATGTCTTCTCATTTTCAACCTTATAGCCGGCCACCTCAACATCGCCGGTGCTTGCCACAATTTTAAAATTTCCAGGAAGCTTCATGATGGTATCTCCATGAGACATCCACACCTGAGAGCCTTTTTCAATTTCCCGAAACAACTCATTATCAGAATCGATAAATTTCAAATTGGCCCGACCATATTCCCGGGTATCGGAAGCTTCCACGAGTCCACCATAGTTTTGAGCCATAAACTGAGCTCCGTAGCAAACCCCCAATAAAGGTAATTGCCCCTTTATTTTACTCAAATCGGGTACAGGAGCATTCTGATCCCTCACACTGGAGGGACTTCCCGAAAGAATCACACCTTTTACAGTTACATCCAACTCCGGAAAGTTATTAAAGGGATGTATTTCACAATAGACATTGAGTTCACGGACACGTCGGGCAATCAACTGAGTATATTGAGAGCCAAAGTCCAGGATAAGAATTTTTTCCTGCATGAAGATTGAGTGTTATGGGATTAAAAAAAATCACGACAAATATAAGGAGAATGTCGGTATTTTCCGTTCTTTTTAAATCATACCTGCCTGATCGTTCCATATAAATCAAATAAAAGAACAAAGTCAAAACATACATCTACCTCAAATATCTGATTGTCCTCCACAGGAGGTGAAAGGAAACTTAAATTTGTTAAAAATCATTTATTACAAAAAAACAATATCACTATGAAAGAACGTTATCTGTTTAAAAGCATTTTGGTTGCCCTTCTGGCATTTGCGGCTTTTTTACCCGGAAGCGCACAGAATGCAGAAAATGCGCGAATAAAAATTGACGTGGAACGTACCATTGGTGAGGTAAACAAAAACATCTACGGCAATTTCGTGGAGCATTTGGGACGATGTGTTTACGGAGGTATTTACGACCCCGACAGTCCGCATGCTGATGAAAATGGTTTTCGCAAGGATGTGCTGGAAGCTGCCAAAGGCCTTAACATATCGTTACTGCGCTATCCCGGAGGTAACTTTGTATCAAACTATAACTGGAAAGACGGAGTAGGCCCTGACCGTCCCAAACGCCTGGAGCTGGCATGGCAACGTCTTGAAACCAACGAAGTAGGAACCAATGAATTTATGACATACGCAAAAATGCTGGGCACAGAGCCCTATTTTGCGGTTAATCTGGGAACCGGAACCATTAAAGAAGCCCAACAATGGGTGGAGTACACCAATGTTAAAGAAGGTCCTTACTATGCCGAACTAAGGAAGAAACACGGATATCCGGAGCCCCATAATATAAAATACTGGAGCCTGGGCAACGAAATGGACGGTTACTGGCAAATGGGGCATCTGAATGCCATTGATTACTCCAAAAAAGCACGTGAGGCAGGCAAACTTATGCGACTGACCTCTCCCGACATTAAGTTAATCGCAGCCGGATCATCCAACTACCGCCCCGACGCCAATCCGGATGAATGGAACAGGACCATACTTGAAGAGCTGAAAGATTACATTGATTATATTGCCTTACATATCTATGTCGGCAATCCGGATGACAACTATTACAATTTTATGTCCACCCCTCTGGTCATTGAAGAGCGTACAAAAATTGTCAAAGGAATGATCAATGAAGTCATGCAAAGAACACTACGCCGTGACCATACGGAAGATCCTATTTACATTGCATGGGATGAGTATAATGTATGGTACCGCGCCAGATCAGGCGCCAACATGGTGGGTGATCGTGCCCTGGAAGAACATTACAATCTGGAGGATGCTCTGGTAATTTCAGGTATGCTCAATGCTTTTATCAGAAATGCTGATGTTGTGAAAATGGCAAATATGGCACAATTGGTCAATGTTATCGGCCCCATCTTCACCAGCAAAGACGACATGTTTAAACAAACCATTTACTATCCGCTGGCATTGTTTGCCAACAATATGCACGGAACATCCCTGAATTTGTTTGTTGATTGTGAAACTTATGACACAGAAGAATTTTTTCTGGGTCTTGGAGAAACAACCACTAAGCAGACAGATGTACCCTACCTTGATGTATCGGCAACCTATAAGGATGATGAAGTAACCATTGCTGTTGTAAACCGTCACAAAGATAAAGCCATCACCACCGATCTGATTGCACAAACAGGTGAGTTTACAGGATCACTGGAAATCTTTGAAGTAAACGGCCCCGACATCAAAGCAAAGAATGATTTCGGTGAGACCAATGTAGCAACCAAAAAACTGGAAAGTGTTAAGGCTAAAGGAAAATCTGTTACTTATGCATTTCCGCCCCACTCCCTTACAATTATCAAAGGAAAGATAAAACTGTAATTGTCTCCTTCCATAATAAAAAACGGGAATCCGCATAGTTGCAGATTCCCGTTATATTATAAAAAGATCTTGGCGATCATTGCCTCAGGAGAACAATGAACCGCCAACCATGAGAAGGCGAAACGGTTCAACAAATCAATCAAATCTCAAAAGTGACCCCTTCGGTGGCAATTTCAGTATCCGGAAAAACCTCTCTGGCCTCAGAAAGTAAGGGAGACAAATCTTTGTATCGGGAGGAGAAATGGCCGATCAATAGTTTCTTCACTCCTGCCTGCAGCGCAACCTTTGCAGCCTGGCGGGCTGTACTGTGAAATGTTTTATATGCCAGTCCTTCCTGATCCGACATAAAAGTGGCCTCATGATAAAGCATATCCACCCCTTTAACAACTTCAACCACTGATGGCAGCGGTCTTGTGTCGGTACAAAAAGCATAAGACACTGATGGAGGAGCAGGCAGGGTCAACTTAGTATTTGGCACATGCCCCCCGCTGTCCGGGATAAAATCCTCTCCCTTTTTCAATTTGGGCAAAACACGCAACGGCACCTCGTAAAAGTCACACATCTGCTTATTTATCTTACGCTCTTTGGGCTTCTCCCTAAAAAGAAAACCAACTGTCGGAATCCGATGCTCCACAGGGAAAGTAGCGACTTCAAGTGCAGCATCCTCATAAATAAGTTCCTTCTCAAGAGGATTAATGTGATGAAAAACAACTTTGAACGGTAGTTCGCGACTGAAATAATCAATTACCGGACGAAGGACCATCTCCAAATCAGCCACTCCGTGAATATGCAAGTCATTGGTTCGTCCCAACAGCCCAAAAGAAGAAATCAAACCGGGCAATCCAAACACATGATCCCCATGCAAATGAGAAATAAACACATGGTCTATTTTCCCAAAATGTACTCTGTTTCGACGTAACTGCATCTGCGTACCCTCTCCACAATCAATCAAAAAAAACCGCCCCGATGCATTGAGCACCTGGGCGGTTGGATTTCGTTCGGATGTGGGAAGTGCTGAGTTACTGCCAAGAATGGTGACAGAAATTCCCATAAGCACAACTATTTTTTACCGATGGATTGTCTCATCATCTGAATACCTGCATCGGTATCCGGAGCAATGTTTAAGACTGTGTCCAGTTGTGACACTGCAATAAGCCTTTCAACGGCAGGCTGCAAGCCACAAATCACAAACGCACCATCAGCATTTTTACACAACCGGTTGGCGACTAATATGGAACTTAATCCTGATGAATCGCAATAATTACATTTACTTAAATCGAGCAAAATGTTTTTCTCACCGTTGCCGGATAGTAAAACAATTTCTGATTTAAGATTAGGTGCTACATTGGTGTCAAGTTTTTCTTTCAACACCTTCACCACCATGAAATCATCAATTTTATCAATTTTAAAGTCCATATATTATCGCCCCCTTAAAAATATGACTATTCTTCTTTTTTGTCTTTAGAACCACTCTCGTCTGCTTCCATTTGATTTTTCAAAGCAGCAAGTTCTGAAATGTCACCCAGTGTGGTTTTTTCCAGACTGTCCTTGAGTTTCTTCACTCCTTTTTTGGCTGTTTTGGCCTGAGTTTTCTTAGCAGTCTGCTCTTCTGAACGTTTTTCATCTTCAAAAACGCGTGAGTGAGACAAAATAATGCGCTTGGCACCTTTATTAAACTCAATCACTTTGAATTGCAATTTCTCATCTGCTTTGGCCTGACTTCCATCCTCTTTTACAAGGTGACGGGGAGTGGCAAAACCTTCAACACCGTAAGGTAAAGCAATAACTGCACCTTTGTCGAATACATCAACGATGGTTCCTTCATGAATTGAATCCACAGTAAAGATGGTTTCAAACACATCCCATGGGTTCTCTTCAAGTTGCTTATGACCAAGGCTCAGACGACGGTTTTCTTTGTCGATGTCAAGTACAACCACCTCGATGTCTTCACCAACAGTGGTAAATTCAGCCGGGTGCTTCACTTTCTTGGTCCATGACAGGTCTGAAATATGAATCAAACCATCAATACCTTCTTCGATTTCAACGAACACACCAAAGTTAGTAAAATTCCTGACTTTTGCTTTGTGTTTGCTTTCAACAGGATATTTCTCTTCGATGTTATCCCACGGATCTGGCTTGAGCTGTTTCATACCCAGTGACATCTTACGCTCTTCGCGATCCAGAGTAAGAATCTGAGCTTCCACCTCGTCGCCAACTTTCAGGAAGTCCTGAGCGCTGCGCAAGTGCTGTGACCATGACATCTCAGAAACGTGGATAAGACCTTCAACACCGGGAGCAATTTCAACAAATGCACCATAGTCGGCCATCACAACCACTTTTCCTTTCACTATATCACCAACTTTAAGCTCGGTATTCAGAGAATCCCAAGGGTGAGCAGTAAGCTGCTTAAGTCCGAGAGCGATACGTTTTTTCTCGTCATCAAAGTCGAGAATAACCACGTTCAGTTTCTGGTCAAGCTGAACAATTTCTTCGGGATGCGAAACACGTCCCCATGAAAGATCTGTAATGTGAATAAGTCCGTCAACACCACCCAGGTCGATAAATACACCATAAGAAGTAATGTTTTTGACAGTACCTTCCAGTACCTGACCTTTCTCCAGTTTGGAGATAATTTCTTTTTTCTGCTGTTCCAGCTCAGCCTCAATAAGCGCTTTGTGTGAAACAACAACGTTTTTGAATTCAGGGTTAATTTTAACCACTTTGAATTCCATGGTTTTACCCACGTACATATCGTAGTCACGAATAGGTTTCACATCAATTTGTGAACCCGGAAGGAAAGCCTCAATGCCGAATACGTCCACAATCATACCGCCTTTGGTACGACATTTAATGTATCCCTTGATAACCTCATCTTTTTCGAGGGCTTCGTTAACACGATCCCAGGAACGAAGAGCACGAGCCTTTTTGTGTGAAAGAACCAGCTGACCTTTTTTGTCTTCCTGACTTTCCACATAAACCTCAACCTGGTCTCCTACCTTAAGGTCGGGATTGTAACGAAACTCGTTGCGACTAACAATACCATCAGATTTGAAACCAATGTTGATAACAACCTCGCGCTTATTCATCGCGATAACGGTTCCTTCAATAACTTCTTTTTCGGTAATGGTTGACAAAGTTTTGTCATAAAGCTTTTCCAGTTCTTCTTTTTCAGAACCTTTGGCTTCTTCAACCAAATCACCGTTTTCGTACTTGTCCCAGTCAAAGTCAGCATCCGCTGTTTCAACAGTTTCAACCTGAGGCTTCTTGTCCTCAACTTTTTCGTTTACTTCAGGAGTAGCATTGGTCTGCTCCTGCAAGTTTTCATTTTCTAATTCTGCCATTAATTAAACCTCGCAAAATCTATTAGTTAGACATTATATTGATAAAAATCGGTGCAAAAATAGGAACTTTTCCAACAAAACAAGAACAATCACTCAATTTTATTTGCTAACTAACTTGAAAATAGTCCACTATTCCCAACTGTTATATTGTTTAAAGCTGTCACAGAAAAGGATCAAAACCCTTGACAATTGTGCTAAATCAATTCATCCGTATAGAATTTACTTATTATAGTCGAATGAAACCCGCAATCCTTTTATACATACTCTTTCCCCGATGAACCGAGGCAGGTAGTAGCTGGTTTCTTTGTAAACAAAGCGGCAAAGCCGAAAAAACAAGCAAAGTTCTATGCTCTTTTTATCTGTAATTTAAAGGATTCCGGGCACAATGTCAAGAATCACGACTTACGTCAAATAGTCATGCAATAATTCGGACATTTTTGTATATTTCATCCGTATAAAATTTATTTTTCAAGGTCGGATGGAACTCGCATGTAGGAATTTATACATATTCTCTTGTGGCAATCGTTGCCATGTTCGTTTCATCAGAATATATATATAAATTAAGTTATTGGTCTGATGGAACTCGCATGGTTGATTGTTTACATTCTCTTTTGAGGCTATCGTTGCCATGCTCGTTTCATTCGTTTATAATTTATAAGTGTTTGTATATAAAATCCAACCTATGCGTTGTTGCTCAAAATCTAGATCCTCATCCCGATTGTGCTTTTTGTTGGTTTTTTGTTTAAAAACCTTACAAAAGCTACTTCGGGACTGCGGTATAGATTTTTCACATGCCTTGAATTTGAACTTTCTAGTTCAAACACATGAAAAACGCTTGGTTTATAGACAGACTCATTTATAATAAGTTGTAAGTTGAAAATCGACGAAGTCAAAAAACCAGGTTATAATTTACATTTCAGGCCCGGTGCTTTAATTTTGGCAGCTCCCGGCTGATATGAGAAAACAGGGTTTCATGCGGTTTCACCGAAATATTTTTTCTATTTTTGAAAACTGAAGCAATAAATTAAAAACCAATTATGAAGATATCTATTGTAGGAACAGGCTACGTAGGCCTGGTTACCGGAACTTGTTTTGCCGACACAGGCGTGAATGTAACCTGTGTGGATATTGATGAGAAAAAAATCAACAACCTGAAAAAAGGTATTGTTCCAATCTATGAGCCCGGACTGGAAACCATGATCAAAAATAATGTTGAAAAAGGCAGATTGCATTTTTCAACCAATCTGAAAGAAAGTCTGGATCAGGCAGAGGTTATCTTTATTGCAGTGGGAACACCTCCGGGAGAAGATGGAAGTGCCGATTTAAGTTATGTTTTAGCTGTTGCCTCAGAAATTGGAAGGCACATGACGCAAAGCATTGTTGTAGTAACCAAAAGCACTGTTCCCATTGGTACTTCGAAAAAAGTAAGAGCTGCTGTAAAAGCGGAACTGGATAAACGCAACGCTGACATTCCTTTTTATGTGGCCTCCAACCCCGAATTCCTGAAAGAAGGAAATGCCATCGACGACTTTCTGAAGCCCGACCGCATTGTCGTAGGAACCGATTCGGAAGATGCCGAAAAAGTTATACGCAGACTCTACAAGCCATTTCTGCTCAACAATCATCCTATCCTTTTCATGGATATTCCCTCGGCAGAGCTCACCAAATATGCTGCCAACTCCATGCTGGCCACAAAGATCAGTTTCATGAACGACATTGCCAATTTGTGCGAGTTGGTGGGTGCTGATGTAAATATGGTACGCAAAGGAATCGGAAGCGACAGCCGTATCGGAAACAAATTTATTTACCCGGGCATTGGTTACGGAGGAAGCTGTTTCCCCAAAGATGTAAAAGCAATTATCCGTACCGCCAATTCCTACAATTATCCTTTACGATTGCTGGAAGCCGTTGAAAACGTCAACGAAGACCAGAAAAAAATAATGGCAGCCAAAGTAAAAAACTACTTCAACAACGATATAAAAGGGAAGACAATCGCACTTTGGGGGCTGAGTTTTAAACCCAACACCGACGACATGAGGGAAGCTCCTTCAAAGGTCATCATAAAAGAGTTGGTGGAGGCAGGTGCTAAAATAAAGGCCTATGATCCCGTGGCTATGGATGAGGCAAAAAAAGAGGTTGAGGATTCAATTACTTACGGACAGGATCCTTATGATGTATTGATTGATGCCGACGCCCTTCTGCTGCTTACCGAATGGCCTGAATTCAGAATACCCAATTATAAAGTAATGTCAAAACTGATGAATCACAAGGTGGTTTTCGACGGTCGGAATATCTACGACATGAATGAAATGAATGAAAACGGATTTGATTATTTTGGCATTGGCCGATCTCAAAAGGAGGTTAAATAGATATCTATGAAACGAATTCTTGTAACCGGAGGTGCCGGTTTCATCGGGTCGCATTTGTGCGACAAACTCATTGAACAGGGGCATGATGTCATTTGTCTGGATAACTTTTTCACAGGGGCCAAACAAAACATCCACCACCTGATGGATAATCACTACTTCGAAATGGTGCGTCACGACGTGACGCACCCTTATTTTGTTGAAGTGGACGAAATTTACAATCTGGCTTGTCCGGCTTCTCCCATCCACTATCAGTACAACCCCATCAAAACCATTAAAACATCGGTAATGGGGGCCATCAATATGCTTGGATTGGCCAAAAGGATTAAAGCCAGAGTTTTGCAGGCCTCCACAAGCGAGGTATATGGAGATCCGCTCATTCATCCGCAAACCGAAGATTATTGGGGAAATGTAAACCCGATCGGGATTCGTTCATGCTACGATGAAGGGAAACGATGTGCGGAAAGTCTTTTTCTCAACTACCACAGACAAAACGGAGTTGACATCAAGATTATCCGCATATTTAACACCTACGGCCCAAGGATGAACCCCAATGATGGCCGTGTAGTATCCAATTTCATCGTTCAGGCCCTCAAAGGGGATGACATCACTATTTTTGGAGATGGCAGTCAGACCCGCAGCTTTCAATATGTGGACGACCTCATCGATGGGATGCAACGCATGATGGAATCAAGAAATGGTTTTCACGGGCCCGTAAACATCGGAAACCCCAATGAGTTTTCGATGCTTGAACTGGCTAAAGAAATCCTGGATCTGACAGGTTCTAAATCCAAAATTATTCATAAGCCACTGCCTGAAGATGATCCGACACAGAGAAAGCCGGACATCTCTCTGGCTCAAAAGGAACTCAACAACTGGGAACCAAGAATTCAGCTTAGAAAAGGACTTTCAAAAACCATTGAATATTTTGATGATTTATTAAGTATATCCAATTCATGAAGTATATCCAATTCATAAATTGGATATACGACTAAAAAAGAACCACACCATGTCGAATTACAAAGGAATCATTCTGGCAGGAGGTTCAGGAACCAGATTGTATCCGGCCACCCAAAGTATTTCTAAACAAATCATTCCGGTTTACGATAAACCCATGATTTATTACCCCTTGTCGGTTTTAATGCTTGCCGGCATACGGGAAATACTGATTATCTCAACCCCTCACGACCTGCCGTTGTACAAGCGATTATTTGCCGATGGCAGCCAGTGGGGATTAAAAATTGAATATGCCGAACAACCATCCCCTGACGGACTTGCACAGGCATTCATCATTGGAGAAGAATTTATCGGAGATTCTCCCGTCAGTCTGATTTTGGGCGACAATATTTTCTACGGATATGAATTCAGCCGGATTCTGAACGAAGTATCTCCCGGGGAAGACAATGCCTTTATTTTCGGATATTACGTTAATGACCCGGAACGATACGGAGTCGCTGAATTTGACGACCATGGTAAAGTGCTCAGTATTGAGGAGAAGCCCAATCAGCCCAAATCAAATTATGCAGTTACGGGGCTTTATTTTTATCCTCCTGATGTGGTTAAAAAAGCTAAAAACCTAAAGCCAAGCGCCAGAGGAGAATTGGAAATTACCGATCTGAATAAGCTTTACCTGAAAGAAAACAGGCTCAAAACAAAACTTTTGGGACGCGGCATGGCATGGCTCGACACCGGAACACACGACAGCTTACTGCAAGCCTCAAATTTTATAGCCACCATTGAAAACCGGCAGGGGTTAAAAGTTGCCTGTATCGAAGAGATTGCCTATAAAAGGGAGTACATTACCCGCGAGCAACTGTTAAAGCTGGCGGAACCACTAAAAAAGAATGAATACGGACAATACCTGATTAAAATTGCTGATCAGAACCTGAAAACCATTCAAAAACAATTATAATAAAGTATATGCAGATATTGCAAACAAAAATTCCCGGCTTGCTAATCATTGAACCCAACGTTTTCGAAGATCAGAGGGGTTATTTTTTTGAGTCGTACAATCAGGAAAGATATACAGAAGCAGGATTGGACACCCGATTTGTACAGGACAACATTTCCTCATCGGTACGTGGTGTAATCAGGGGTCTCCATTATCAACTTGCACCCTACTCACAGGCAAAACTCATCCAGGTACTTAAAGGAACAGTCCTTGATGTAGCGGTGGACCTGCGACAGGGCTCGCCCACTTTCGGTGAACATTATGCCATCGAACTATCTGAAAAAAACCGGCGTCAGTTTTTTATTCCCTCCGGTTTTGCACACGGGTTCTCCGTATTGAGCGAGGAGGTGCTGTTTCACTACAAGTGTGATCGTTTTTACAACCGGGAAGCCGAAAGAGGCATCAACTTCAACGATAGCGAGCTAAATATCGACTGGCAAATACCGGAAGAAGAAGCCATCGTATCGGGAAAAGATCAGGCACTCCCTTCATTTAAGGAAGCCGAACGCAACTTTATATTCAGACACTAAAAGATTTTATGAAGAAAATACTCATCATAGGAGGCGAAGGTCAACTTGGAAGTACATTAACGGAACAATCGGACAAGATTAAATGGGGTGAATTTTCCCACACCACCGTTGACACGCTGGACTTGATGGACTCATCCGCCATCAGGAACTATTTTAAAACCAAAACATTCGATTTCATCATCAATTGCACCGCATATACGGCAGTGGACAGGGCTGAAACAGACGCTGTCGCGGCCTGGAGATTAAATGCCGAAGCCCCCGGTGAACTGGCTGCTGAAGCAGCACGAATGGGAGCCCATTTCGTTCACATTTCAACCGATTATGTCTTTGGAGGAACACACTCACGACCTCTTAAACCGGAAGATTCCAAAACTCCAGACTCTGTTTATGGCAAATCAAAACTTCAGGGAGAAGAGGATGTGCTTCGACAGCAACCCCAAAGTATTATAATCAGAACCTCATGGCTCTATTCGGTTTATGGCAAGAATTTTTTAAAAACCATGTTGCAACTGGGAAAAGAACGGGACTCTCTGAATGTGGTTTTCGATCAGGTGGGCACCCCTACCCTGGCCGATGACCTGGCGAATACCATTCTTTCAATCATAGAAAAGGTTATTAAGGGCGAAAAACAATTCACTCCCGGGGTTTACCATTTTTCCAATGAGGGAGTATGCAGTTGGTACGATTTTACCAAAGCCATTTTTCATGAAACAGGAATCTCCTGCAACGTGCTTCCTGTTGAGTCGGACCAGTTTCCCACAGCAGCTCCCAGACCCTCCTTTTCGGTGATGGACAAGTCCAAAATCAAACAGACCTTTGATATAGAAATTCCACATTGGCAGGATAGTCTGAGAAAATGTATCAAAAAACTGGATGATGCAACCACTGGCGAATTCCCGAATTAAAAGCATAATAAATCCCAAAATCAATCAAAAAATACTACTATGACTAAAGAAAATATCCCTGCTCAGGTTATTGAAAAAGCCAACCAATGGCTTAACGGAAAATATGATGATGAAACAAAAGCCACTGTAAAAAGGATGCTTGATGCGGACGATCCCTCCGAATTGATTGATGCTTTTTATAAAGATCTTGAGTTTGGAACCGGTGGATTGCGCGGAGTAATGGGCATTGGCAGCAACCGGATGAATCGGTACACGGTGGGAACTGCCACACAGGGACTGGCCAACTATCTAAAGAAGGAGTTCAGCAGTCTTCCCGAAATAAAAGTGGTAATTGGATATGACTGCAGAAACAACAGCCGCTATTTTGCCGAGACAGCAGCCAATATCTTCTCTGCAAACGGTATCCGGGCTTTTATATTCGAAGACCTGAGACCAACGCCGGAAATCTCCTATGCCATCAGGGAACTCAAATGTCAGAGCGGCATTATCCTTACCGCCTCTCATAACCCAAAAGAGTACAACGGCTACAAAGCTTATTGGGAAGACGGTGCACAGATTCTTGGACCACACGATAAAAACATCATCAATGAGGTGCAAAGCATCACCGATGTGGCAGACATCAAATTCGACGGAAACGACGAGTTGATTGAAACACTGGGAGCTGCAATGGACGAAAAATTCCTTCAGGAGGTAACTGCGCTCTCTTTTAACCCCGATGTGGTACAAAGGCAAAAGGACATGAAAATTGTATTCAGTCCTATCCATGGAACCACAGTAAAAATGGTACCTGCAGCCCTGGAAAGAATGGGCTTCAGAAACGTGATTCACGTTCCCGAACAAGATGTTGTAAGCGGAGATTTTCCGACTGTAATATCGCCCAATCCGGAAGAACCCGCTGCCCTGGAAATGGCCATTAATAAAGCAGAAGAGACCAACGCCGACATCGTTATTGCCACCGACCCTGATGGTGACCGCCTGGGAATTGCCGTGCGTGACGAAAAAGGCGAGTTCGTATTGGTAAACGGCAACCAGACAGCAATCCTGCTCACCTGGTACATGCTGAATCAGTGGAAAGAAAAAGGTATGCTTACCGGAAAAGAGTTCACCGTAAAAACCATTGTGACATCCGAATTAATTAAAACCATTGCCGACAAAGCCGGTGTGGAATGCTTCGACACTTATACAGGTTTTAAATGGATTGCAGGGGTGATTCGCGAAAACGAGGGCATCAAAAAATACATTTGCGGAGGAGAAGAAAGCTATGGTTTTATGCCGGGAGATTATGTCCGTGACAAAGACTCCGTAGGTTCCATTGTGATGATTGGCGAGATTGCTGCCTGGGCCAAAGACCAAAACAAATCGGTTTATGACCTGTTGAAGGATATCTACATTGAAAACGGGTTCTCGCAAGAGAAAATGAAATACATTGTGCGTAAAGGCAAAAGCGGTGCAGAAGAGATTGAAGCTCTGATGAAAAAATTCCGTGAGACCCCTCCTGCAATGCTTGGCGGATCAAAAGTCAGCCATGTGAAAGATTACCTGACGCTGAAAACCAAAGATCTTATTTCAGGCGAAACCACTGACATTACCGACAAACCGACCACCTCAAATGTACTTCAGTTCTTTACCGAAGATGGATCAAAAGTATCTGTTCGTCCATCGGGAACAGAACCAAAAATAAAGTTCTATTTTGAAGTAAGAGACAATATGAACAACCGGGAAGAGTTTAACTCTGTATCGGCCAAAGCACTAAAAAAGATCGACAGCATCATGACCGACATGGAAGTGGGCGAATAGTGGAAAAGTTAATTTTGAAAAAGGGTTTTGCTTCCGGCAGAACCCTTTTCTTTTGCCTAATCCTGAAAAAAAGTATCGGGGAAATTGACCAGGTAAACCCGCTCTGTACCTCGGGTAACAGCTGTGTAAAGCCAGCGCAGGAAATCTCGTGAAAGATACTCTTCAGTAAAATATCCCAGATCCACAAAAACAGCTTTCCACTGACCGCCCTGAGACTTGTGGCAGGTCATTGCATAAGCAAATTTTACCTGCAAAGCATTGTAAAAATCATTTTCCCGGGTGCTGTCAAAGCGCTTTTTTGCATCCGACTCATCCTGATAATCTTCCATTACTTTATAAAAGAAAGCCTCCTGCTCCTCCTGCTTAAGACCGGCTCCGGGAAGTGCTACTGAATCCATCAGTAGTTTCACATCCAGCTCCACCTCTTTGTAGTCAACCAGACGAAGCACCACGTCAGCAAACCTGCGGCCGTAAAGCTCCTGATGCCCGGTAATCCTGGCAACTTCTGCAATATCACCATTGGCAATAAAATTAATTTTATCCTCCTCTTTCACCCAATGATAATTGTTTTTCATTACCAGCAGATAATCTCCAACCGTTAGTTCCTCTTCCCTGAAAAGCATGGTATTCCTGATGCCCTGGTTATACAGATTGGCTCTTTTATTGGTGCGACAAACTACCAGTGTCTCCTCCTGACCAAAATGATTGTAACAATAATCAAGTTCCTCCATTAACTCAGCACCGGTAATACGAAAGAAATCAGGAAATTCAGCAACCACAAATTCAGGGAAAGAGCTATCCTGATTACCCCCTTCAAGCATATCCCGCAAGTGCGTAGCATTGGTGAGGATTCCACTATCTGCCTTTTGCCGAACCACATCAGTGAGGGTGGCATCATAAACCGTGAGCCCATAAGCTTCCAGATTCCCTTTCTCCAGGGCAGGACTAAGCGAGATCCCCACCGGAGGAAGCTGTGCATCATCTCCGATAAAAAGCACCCGGCAATTGGAACCGGAAAAAATAAACTTCAATAAATCATCGAGCAGACGGCCGGAACCAAAAAGGCTGCCACTTCCATCATTGGCAATCATTGAAGCCTCATCCACAACAAATAATGTATCCTTATGAAGATTTTTATTCAGATCAAAAGCAGCAAAACCATCTTTGGATGATTGTTGTCGGTAGATCTTCTTATGTATGGTATAGGCAGGCATTCCGACACTATTGGATAAAACTTTAGCGGCACGCCCTGTTGGAGCAAGTAGAAAAGCTTTCTGTTTAAGTTCAGAAAGTACCTGAACCACCGCTTTCACCATGGTCGTTTTTCCGGTACCCGCATACCCCTTCAAAATAAAAGCCGACTGGTCGGTTGCAGCTGCAAGAAACTCACCGAGTACTCCGGCTGCTTCCTCCTGAGAAGCAGTAGGCAAAAAGCCTAAACCATCAATAAGTTTTGTCTTTAAAAAATCCTGCAGCATATCTTTCACTAATTTTACGCTCAAACGCCCTGTTTTCAATTCTGCTCCGACACCCTATTTCACAAGCGTTGAAACAATAATGCACAAAGATTTGCGAATTATTTCAGATAAAGAAATGAAGGTTTGATTTTTTTTATAAATTTGTGCTTTCAAACAAAAAACAAAATCCGAAAAATAATGAAAACAGCAATCCAGATTATTCTGACAGTTGCCATTCTTGCATTGGGTTATCTGTGTGTAGAGAGCATTCAAAAGCCAGTAAGATTCAAGCAGGCACACAACGAAAGGAAAGAAAAAGTAATTGAAAGACTGGAAGGAATCCGCGAAGCTCAACGGGCCTATAAATCTCTGAACGGGAAATTTACAGGTAGTTTTGACACACTCATTGAGTTCATTAACAATGATTCTCTTCGTCTTGTTAAAATGGAAGGACGTCTGACTGACAGCATGCTGGAAGAAGGAATGACCGAGTTAGAGGCTCTGAAAAAGGGAATCATCAAAAGGGATACAATTTTTGTTTCTGTAAAAGACTCGCTCTTCAATAAAAATTTTATTGCAGACTCACTCAGGTATGTACCCTTTACCAACAAAGAAGAGTTTGAGATGGAAGCCACCAAAATTAATACAGCTTCCGGTGTTGAAGTACCCATTTTTGAGGCAAAAGTTCACAACAACACTTATCTGAAAGGTCTTGAAGAGCAGGAAATCATCAACCTGAACGATGCAGACATAGCTTATGAAAGATATCCTGGCCTTAAAGTTGGTTCACTTACTGAAGCCAACAACAGTGCCGGAAACTGGGAATAACAAAAATTTATTTTATGATTCCTGACCTCTCTGTGGTTGACGAAACTTACGATACAACGATTACATCGTCATATTTTTTATCCATCCAGGCAAGCCTGGATGGATTTTCTTTTTGTACACTTGATCCTGTCAGGAATAAATATGTACAATTTCGTCATTTTGCCTTTAAAAATCTGACACCCGAAGAGCTTCCTGAAATTGCCGAACAGATTTTCCGGGACAATGAACTCTTAAACTTACCTTACAAAAAGGTATTTATACTGATTCCTTCTCCGGTCTCCACACTGGTTCCGTCAGGTCTGTTTCAGCCTGGTGAAGCTCAAAAATGGCTAAGTTTCACACATCAGGTTCCTTCGGGTAGTGACATCGCATTTACCAATATGAAAATGGCTGATGCCTGCACTGTCTTCACGATTCCGGAAAAGCTCAAAAACCTTTTTAAACGCCAATTTCCGGAGCCAATGTTTTTCCATCAATATGTGCCCATGACGGAGACAAAACTGGCCATCAGCAGACCGGGAAACAGCAAAAGCCAGATTATAATAAACGTTCAGAACCGGTTCTTCGATCTGGTGGTACTGGAGAAAAACAACCTGAGACTTTGTAATACCTTTGAGATCAACGGGGAAGATGACCTCATTTACTTTACCCTGTTTGTCTTTGAACAACTGCAAATATCCCCTGCCACTGCAGAAATACAATTTATTGGCCATCATCCTTCAGCCAATAAAATTAAGCAGAAGCTGGGAAAATACCTGAAGCATGTGAAGCAACCCGGACTTCCATCAGGATTTCAGTACAGTTACCTTTTCAGAGATGTTCCGGGACATCAGTTTTACAATCTTTTTAGTCTTGCAGGATGCGTGTAGTCAGCGGAAAATTAAAAGGAAGAAGATTCTCCCCACCAGCCTCTTTTAAGGCACGGCCAACAACAGATCAGGCCAGGGAGAGTTTGTTCAATATACTTAATAACCTGATCTCTTTTGAGGATCTTGAGGTGCTTGATCTTTTCGGTGGCACCGGAGCCATGTCTTATGAATTTGCATCAAGAGGAGCACTTTCCGTAACCACAGTGGAGAAAAGCTTTCCTCACTTCAAGTATATAATAACCACTTGTGAAACATTTGGACTAACAGACACCATCAAAGTTGTGAAAGCAGATGTGTTTAAATACCTTCAAAAAGAAAACAGGCCCTACTCCCTGATTTTCGCCGATCCACCCTTTAGCCTGCCTGAATTGAAAGAACTACCGTCAATTATAATCAATTCCAAAGCACTTCAGTCATCAGGACTTTTCATTTTGGAACACGGCCCTGATAATAACTTCGAGAATCATCCCAATTTTTGGCAGCAACGCAACTACGGGAAAGTAAACTTTTCTTTTTTTCAGCAAAAATAATCGATGAAGTTGGAAATTTGCTTCAAAACTTAATTCCGGGATTGAAATCCCGGACCGCAATGTGAATCGTGCCTATGGCACTATAAAGTCACCAAAGCTCCATCGAGGTCCTGGGATTGAAATTCCGGACGACAATATGTACCGTGCCTATGGCACTATAAAGTTATCAAAGCTCCATCCAAGTCCTGGGATTGAAATCACGGACCACAATATGCATCATGCCTATGGCTCTATAAAGTCATCAAAGCTCCATAGGAGCGACCCATCTCATGATCCTGGAATTTATTCCAGGGGATAAACAAAAAGAAAGAAACCCACACCACCTAAAACAAAAAAAGCCACTGAACCAAATCAGTGACTTTTTTTTGGCGGTCTGGACGGGACTCGAACCCGCGACCTTCGGCGTGACAGGCCGACATTCTAACCAACTGAACTACCAGACCAAAAAGGGCGCTCTTCAATATTTTTCCGGTGGCGGTCTGGACGGGACTCGAACCCGCGACCTTCGGCGTGACAGGCCGACATTCTAACCAACTGAACTACCAGACCAGAAAAGAGCGCTACCCTTTTGTTTTAAAGCGTTGCAAAGATAACGGTTCTTTTTATTCCTGCAATACAAAATGCAATTTTCTTGACCTTTTTTTTCATTAAAAAAAGAACCGCCAATTTAACTATTTGATAAATTGGCGGTTGATAAAATAGTAATTATTTAAAAAATTACTCTTCCTTTTCGACAAAACGGTTTGTCTTATTTAAAAGAGCTTCCACAGTCACAATTTCCAGGTAAGTGGTGCCGCCACCAATACCAAAACTACCTCCCAGGTAAGCAATCAAATCTTCATCGTTAATGACTTTTACCATCTGAAGCCTGTTCAAGGTATTTTTCAGAATCTCTCCCTTTGAACTACCTGCTTCTGTCAATTCAGGGAAAACACCATACGACAATCCAAGTTCACGTCCTACTCTCTTATTGTAACACAAAGCAACCACTGCATTCTGCCCCCTGAAAGCAGACAAATAACGTGCAGTTTTCCCGGTAAGGCTGTCGGTCAGAACGGTCTTAATATCCAGTTCACGGGAGGCCTTTACTGCAGTATCTGCCAGATAAGCAGTAATATCATGCTTAACCACATCAACAGGGATATCATTTCGGCTGTCTTTTGCTGCCTCTACCTCACGGGCGATGCTTGCCATTGTCTGAACTGCCTCAACAGGATAAGCTCCATAGGCAGTTTCTCCGCTAAGCATGATGGCATCGGTACGATAATAAATGGCATTGGCAACATCGGTAACCTCAGCTCTTGTAGGACGCGGATTCTTAATCATTGAGTGCAACATCTGTGTAGCCACAATAACGGGTTTCTTTGCCTCTACGCACTTACGAATAAGCTGACGCTGAAGTCCCGGAATTTTTTCCTGTGGAATTTCAATTCCCAGGTCTCCGCGAGCCACCATTACACCATACACATTCTCCAGAATCTCGTCAATATTTTCAACACCTTCCTGGTTTTCAATCTTGGCAATAATCTTCACAGGACTTTCGTGCTCATCGAGAATCTTCTGAATTTCGATAACATCCTCTTTATTCCTCACAAATGAGTGAGCAATAAAATCAATTTCATTCTCAATGGCATAACGAATAAATCCCTTATCGCGCTGTGTCAGGGAAGGTAGATTTATGCGAACTCCCGGAACATTTACACTTTTTCTGCTGCCAAGCGTACCGTCATTCATAACCTTACACTTAAGCACACCGTTGTCCTTCTCAATAACTTCGAGGTCAATCTCTCCGTCATCAATCAGAATATGGCTACCCACTGAAACATCATCAGCAATATGAGGGTAAGAAACACAAATTTTCCGTTCATCGGTTTTGCTATCCGGATCACCCACCAACAGTAATTCAGAACCTGTCTTCAGCTCAATATCTTCGTCAGATACTGTTGTTCTCACTTCGGGCCCCTTGGTGTCAACTAAAATGGCGATTTCGTCTGACACTTCCCTGATATTGGTAACAATTTTGTTAATACCTTCAAAATCCAGGTGAGCAGTATTCAGACGTGCCACATTCATTCCCGCTTCAAAAAGTCTCCTGACAAAATCAACTTCACATCGTTGATCGGACACTGTTGCCACAATTTTGGTGAATTTCTTCATTCCTTGTTATTTTTTTCAGATAAAAAAATATGATTATTCAACTCTATATTAATGATTCAATAGCCAGTCGGTACGAGTCCATACCAAAACCGGCAACAACCCCTTTACAAACAGGGGATAAAAAACTATGATGCCTGAACTCTTCGCGCTTAAACACATTAGAAATATGCACTTCCACCACCGGAGATTTTACAGCACTAACGGCATCTGCGATAGCTACCGAGGTATGTGTATAGGCTCCTGCATTAAGAATTATCCCGTCTGCACTAAACCCTGCCTTATGAATTTTATCAATAATTTCACCCTCGGAATTGGATTGGAAATAATCAATCTTAACAGAAGAATATTTTTTTTGTAAGATAGAGAGATAGTCATCAAAAGATTGGTTCCCGTATGTATCCGGTTCCCGTACGCCCAGCAAATTCAAGTTCGGGCCATTGATAATGAGGATGTTCATAAAACAAAATATTTAAAACGATGCAAAAATACGACAATGGTACAAAATAAAAAAAAGTAACCTGAAAATGTTTTCAAATCTATTGCCACAGAGCACATTAACACACAAAAGAACAAATCATTGTTTTGCCTGTTGTAACAATATATTACATTTCAGGTTTATATGGCAAATTAATAGATGAAATATTTGCATTTACATAAAAAAATTTTGCAACTTTAACCTAATATTATCATTTTGGTATTTATCTTGCGTCAATAAACCTGACTATTGTCCCTGAGGCCACCCGATGATTAAGAAAAGATGACACTCCATAAAAACAAATCATAGAAACGATGAAATGGGAAAATGAAATTGAAGGATTTAAGAATTATCTGAAAATTGAGAAAGGACTATCGGACAATTCAATACATGCTTATATAACTGATCTTTACAAACTGGTTCAGTTTCTCAAAGAAAAACAGTACGAGTTGAGTCCGGAACAAATTGTTCTTGATCACCTCAAACAAATGCTTGAATGGGTCAACGGCAAAGGGATCAGTCCCCGGACACAGGCCCGAATCATCAGCGGTATAAAATCTTTTTACAAATACCTCCTAATCGAAGAAAAAGTTGACCGGGACCCTACAGCTCTGCTGGAGACTCCGAAAGTTGGACGAAAACTTCCGGAAATACTTTCTGTCGAAGAAATTGACACCATTATCAATGCCGTGGACACCAAAAAGGCAGAAGGACAAAGAAACAAAGCCATCTTGGAAACGCTGTACAGTTGCGGACTGAGAGTCTCGGAGTTGATTGACTTAAAGATTTCCAATCTCTTTTTTGAATCAGGATTTGTAAAAATTGAAGGTAAGGGAAGTAAAGAACGCCTGGTTCCCATAAGCACCAAGGCAATCAAGGAGATAAACCTCTATCTGAGTGAATACCGTCGAAATCTGAATGTTCATCCCGAACATGAAGACATCCTTTTTCTCAACCGAAGGGGAAAAAAACTTTCAAGGGTAATGATTTTTACCATTATCAAAAACATCACCAAAAAACTGGGGTTTGAAAAAAATATCAGTCCGCACACATTCAGACACTCATTTGCCACCCATTTAATTGACGGAGGTGCGAATCTAAGAGCAGTTCAGGAGATGCTTGGCCATGAATCCATTATCACTACCGAAATCTATACCCATTTGGACAAGGAGTACCTGAAAAATACCATTATTCAGTACCACCCAAGATCCTGATTCGACCAAGCTTTATTAACAAAATATTTATCCATGCCCGAAAAGGAGATCCATTTCCTTTTCGGGCATTTTTGTTTTCTGTTTCCTCTCATTCGGTTTGTTTCTATTTCGTAAAAATCGACATCAGAACTCTTCAATTATCCGGGAAAATGCCAAACACCTGACCACAACCGGACTCAGCTACATAACAGCGCTCTCCTCATATCTGCCTTTAAAGATATTTAATACTTAAATACCTTTTTTGGGCTTAATTTACACCGATATTTTGATCAATCCTGTTTCGAACAGGCCAAAATAAACCTTTGTTCGTTTTAAATTACTACTAATTTGTCAAATAGAACTTTCAAAACCCTTACTACCAATAAATTAAAACATTTTATTCGCCAAAAATTAAAAACATTTAATGCTTTTTTTCTTTATTAAAGTATTTTTCATACTTTTGATACAATTCAATTTAAAAAACTCATCATAAGAGTATTACAAAAAGTAAAAAAACCTTTAATATGCAAAAGCCAGATTTAACAAAGTATGGAATTAAGGACGTTAAAGAGATCGTCCATAATCCCTCCTATGAAATCCTTTTTAAAGATGAAACCAACCCCAACCTGGAAGGTTTTGAAAAAGGTATTGTCACAGAACTGGATGCTGTTGCCGTGGATACCGGAGTATTCACAGGACGCTCACCCAAAGACAAGTACATTGTTAAAGATCAAACCACTAAAAACACCATCTGGTGGACATCAGAGCATGCTCCCAACGACAACAAGCCTGTCACACCTGAGGTTTGGGAAGAACTGAAGGAGATGACCATTCAACAGCTCTCCGGTAAGAAGCTTTATGTAATGGATACATTCTGCGGAGCCAATCCCGACACCAGATTAAAAGTTCGTTTTATAATGGAAGTTGCCTGGCAGGCACATTTCGTAAAAAATATGTTCATCCGTCCTACCCAAGAGGAATTAGAGAATTACGGAGAGCCTGATTTTGTATCGCTCAACGCAGCAAAAACGGTTAATCCCAAATGGAAAGAACATGGGTTGAACTCCGAAGTTTATACTGTTTTCAATCTCACTGATAAAATGCACGTCCTTGGCGGTTCATGGTATGGAGGTGAAATGAAAAAAGGAATTTTCGCCATGATGAACTACTTCCTTCCATTACAGGGAATCGCAGCCATGCACTGCTCCGCCAATGTAGGTAAAGAGGGAGATACTGCCATTTTCTTTGGTCTTTCCGGAACAGGAAAAACCACCCTTTCCACCGATCCCAAAAGGGCATTAATCGGAGATGATGAGCACGGTTGGGACGACGACGGTGTGTTCAACTTTGAGGGAGGATGCTATGCAAAAACCATCAATCTTGATAAAGAAGCCGAACCAGACATTTATCAGGCCATAAAGCGGGATGCGCTTCTGGAAAATGTAGTTGTTGACGAAAATGGAAAAATTGACTTTACCGACTCTTCCAAAACTGAGAACACGAGAGTTTCATACCCCATTTATCACATTCACAACATTGTAAAACCAGTTTCAAAGGCAGGTCACGCAAAGAAAGTTATCTTTCTGACTGCTGATGCTTTTGGAGTTATGCCACCCGTTTCAAAGCTTACCCCGGAACAAACCAAATACCATTTCCTCAGTGGATTTACAGCCAAACTTGCCGGCACAGAGCGAGGAATTACCGAACCGGTACCCTGTTTCTCCGCTTGCTTCGGCGAGGCATTTCTCTCTCTTCATCCTACTAAGTATGCAGAAGAACTGGTAAAAAGAATGGAAGCCGCAGGCGCCACAGCCTACCTGGTTAATACAGGCTGGAACGGTACCGGAAAACGGATTTCCATAAAAGACACAAGAGCCATTATCGACCGAATTCTGGACGGCTCCATTGAGCATTCGGCAACCAAAACGGTTCCGGTTTTCAACCTGGAGGTACCTGTTGCTCTCGATCAGGTAAATCCCAAAATTCTGGATCCCCGGGATACTTACAGCAATGTTGAAGAGTGGGAAGAAAAAGCAAAGGATCTTGCTTCAAGATTCATCAACAACTTTGTGAAGTACACCGATAACGAAGAGGGAAAAGCTCTTGTTACTGCCGGTCCTCAGCTCGATGAAGTAACTGTCTGAAGCAAATAGATAGAATCACCATCAGAAACGGGATGCAAAATGCGTCCCGTTTTATTTTTTCAGCAAATCGCCAAGTGCCAGTCGTATGTCCGGAAAACGGTACTGAAACCCACTATCCGGAAGTCGGTGAGGTATCACCTTCTGACCTTCGGTAATAACAGTTGCAGCACCTCCATAAAGTATGCGCAGGGCAAACTCAGGAATTACAAAAAAAGCAGGACGATTGAGTACCGCACTTAAGGCATCAGTAAATTCAGTATTGGACACCATCTGCGGAGCAACCATATTGAAAACTCCTTTTTGATCATCATGATTAATTATCCACTCAACTCCGGCAGTCAAATCATCAATATGGATATATGGCATGGGTTGCATTCCATCGCCGATACGGCCTCCCACCCCCATTTTAAAAGGAAGAGCCATTTGCTTCAGGGCTCCGCCTTCGGAAGATAAGACCATCCCCAACCGAACAACAGCCAGTCTTATTTTTGCTGTGTCCACCTGCATGGCCTCTGCTTCCCATCTCTGACAAACCATAGAAAGAAAATCATCTGCATACTCGGTCGAGTATTCATCATGAACTTCAAAAGTATCATAAATACCAACAGCAGAAGCAGAAACAAACACAGAGGGAGGAATCATCATCCCATTCATCGCCTCTACAAGCTGTGCGGTTGTCTCTGTGCGGCTGCTAAGTATGGTTTCTTTCCATTTTTTTGTCCACCTTTTAAGTATGGGTGCTCCAGCCAAATGAACCACCACATCAACACCCTTTAATTTATTCTGAAGATGAGCTATATCCCGGCCAAAGTCTGCCCGTCCGATTCCGGCAACACAATGGCCTGCATTCAATAACCTTTCAGCTAAAGCCTGCCCTACCAATCCGGTAATACCACTTATTGCTATGTTCATAGCTACGCGTTTTTTTTAATTTAAAAAATCACTCTCTGTGTCCCATCTGATCCCAGCCGGTTTTCAGGTGCAAATCCCGCTGCGGGAAGGGTATAACCACCTCATGCTCACGGAATTTCTCATCAATAGTAAAACGAATTTTACTTTTCAATATCTCGACATAAAAAACCTCTTCCACCCAAAAAAACAAGCGAAAATCAAGGGAAGAGTTCCCAAAATCCCTAAAAAGAACATGTGGCTTGGGTTCATCAATCACCTCACTCTGCTCCAACGCACTTTCTATCAACAACTTTTCCACCAATCTGACATCAGATCCATAGGCCACTCCCACATCCACATGAAAGCGGGTTTTTTGCTCATTGTAACTCCAGTTAATTACTTTATCGCTCACAAAGTTATGATTGGGAACAATCATAATAATGTTGTCACGGGTCAGAATTTTGGAAGTTCTCAGACCTACATCCATCACACGACCAATCAGTTCCGACTCGATCTCTACCACATCGCCAACTTTGATAAGCCCTTCGAATAAAACCACCAGACCGGAAATATAATCATTAAACAAGCCCTGGATACCAAACCCGAGTCCGACCAGGAGTGCTGCAGAACTTGCCACCAGAACGGTAATATTAATACCAATGGAATCGAGTGTAAAAATAATAGCAATCACCCAAAGCGCATATTTCAACAACTGAAATACGGTTTTGGACTGCCCCATATTTAACCCTTTGGAAAGCACATGGCGTGTATAAATAACCTCAATAAGCCGAATACCCAGCGCAACTCCGTAAAGAATAAAAAGGGTATATACCAGAATTCCGGGTGTTATGGCCACTTCATTGATGGCAAACAGCTTATCATTGAATAAATCAAGCAAAAATGAACCCGCCAACTTTAACCACAAATGTCCCAGCAAAATGAACAGCAACAACATTGCAAACCGTCGCAACTGTTTGGCGATATTTCTGTCGAACCGCCATTTCTCTGAAGCTTTTGAAATAAATCGCTTGATAAATTTATTGAAAACAACCAGCAAATAAACACCTACCACCAGTGTAAACAAAAAGAATGGCGAAACAGGAACCTCTCCTGCAATGGTAACCACCGGAGTGCCAAAAAACTCACCAAGGTTCAACCCTAAAACACTGAGTGCCCACAAAGCCAGGCCAACTGTCACCACACCCCTGATTACCCAGGCAAGAGTGATCAGGAAAATCTTTTTCATCTCAGAAGCTCCGGATGCCAGTTTTTCAGGTCTGGAAAAAATCCATGCAAGCGCAAGGGCAAGAATCATCAGGCCCAATTGCAGGTATTGCAGATAGTCAAGAGACAACAACCATCCTTCACTATAAGCGGGCATTTCCGTAATTAAAGAGTCAATCATAAAAGCATATTTATGTGTCTGTCCATAAAATCCCGTTTCCTGCGTTACGCCATTAGCGGAAATTGCTCATTTACTCGAGTAAACTCCACATTTCCGTTAATAGCAAGCCTTGTAAACGGAACCTTCTGAACAAACACAGCGAACTTAAGAAACTTTGCTTTGTTTTTAAACGGACTCTAATTGGTGAGTCCTGCTTCTTCCAATCTTTTTTCGAGTTCTTCAATGGAGATATTGTATTCTCCCCTGCCATTTTGAAAAAAACTAATGCGTCCACGCTCTTCAGAAACAACGATGGCCACAGCATCTGTTGATTCTGTAATTCCCATACCAGCTCTGTGTCGCAAACCAAAACGCTTGGGCAGTTCCATATTTTGTGAAACCGGCAAAATACAGCCGGCAGCCTTTATTTTATTTCTGTTGATGATTACCGCACCGTCGTGCAAGGGACTGTTTTTAAAGAAAACAGATTCAATAAGTCGCCTTGAAATTACAGCATTCAACAACTCCCCTGTATGCACAAAATCAAGAAGTTCCGAGTTTTTAGTTATCACGATTAATACTCCTGTCTTAGATCTTGCACAGTCTTCGCAAGCCTGGACAACCGGCTTGATATAAATATTCATCATTCCGGCCGATTTACTCTCAAAAAAGCGATCGAAGGAAAACTTATTATGCAGATTATATTTACTTCCCAGTAAGAGCAGAAAACGTCTTATCTCCTGTTGAAATACCACAATAATAGCCAACACACCAACATTCACAAAGTTATCGAGTATGGTGGAGGACAAATCCATATTTAATGACTTAATAACAAGCCAAAAAACGATAAATGCGAAAATCCCAATGAAAATATTCAGGGCCACTGTACCCTTAATCAGCTTATAAAGCCGATACATAAGGTAAGCCACCAGAAAGATATCCACCAAATCGATAAATCGTATTTCCAGGAAGGTCATATTTTGTGTTTTGAATTCAAAAATTGGGAAGCTGCAATTACCATTGCTCTGTTTTTGTCACTAAATTAACACATTCTACGGCTTCTTTAACATCATGGACCCGTAAAATTTTAGCTCCACCTGTCAATGCCAGCGTATTCACTACGGTTGTACCATTCAATGCGGTCTCCGGACTACCACCAAGAAACCTGTAAATCATCGACTTCCGCGAAACGCCAACCAATAGGGGAAGTTCAAACATCTTAAATTGTTCAATATTGTGCAGCAACTCAAAGTTATGATCGATGCTCTTTCCGAACCCAAAACCCGGATCCACAATAATGTCTGATACTCCGCGACTACGCAACTCATCAATTTTCTGCGCCAGAAATAAAAGAACCTCTCCGGTAACATTATTATATTGAGGATTCTTTTGCATATTTTTCAGGTCACCCTGTATGTGCATCAAAATATAAGGTACATTCAACCGGGCAATGGTATCAAACATTGAATCATCAAGCTGCCCTGCAGATATGTCATTAATAATATCCACGCCGAACTCAACAACGGATTTTTCAGCAATCCGACCACGAAAAGTATCCAGCGATATCAACAAGTCAGGCCACTGTTTTCTGATGGCAGACAAAACCGGCCACAAGCGTTGCCACTCCTCTTCTTCGGGAACATCATCAGCTCCCGGACGCGACGAATATGCACCTACATCCACCATTTGACCACCCTCATCAATAATTTGTTCTACCCTCTGGAGAACAGCATCAGTAGTATTCTTTCGGCTCTTTTCATAAAAGCTGTCCGGAGTGATATTAATAATCCCCATTACCACAGGGTTTGTTAAATCAACCAGACGACCGTTACAATTGATGGTGAAATCTGAAGGCAGATATTTTTTCTCAACTTCGTATTGGTTCATCTCTTTATTTCTTTTTTGAATCCACAAATTAACTCAAAAATATTAATCGTTTCAAAGCGAAGAAACAAGATAAAAAGATTTATGTCATCATGTTCCCAAGCTTTTTTGTAATTTTACGGCTCAATTTTGAATTATGGCTCAAAACACCGATCAACAATACGAACACGTCATCAAATTATGCCGCGATCTTTTTGAGAAAAAAATGAAAGATTACGGTACTGCGTGGCGCATTTTACGCCCCAGCTCCATGACCGACCAAATTTTCATCAAAGCTCAACGCATCAGGAGTATCGAAACCAAAGGAGTTTCCAGGATAGAAGAAGACATCAGGTCGGAATTCATCGGAATTGTCAATTATGCCACAATGGGACTTATTCAACTTGAACTGGGCCCCTGCGATCAGCCAACGATGGATGCCGACAAAACCATTGAGTTGTACAACAAGCACATCTATGCGGCAAAAAACCTGATGAGCGACAAGAACCATGATTACGATGAAGCCTGGCGAAGTATGCGCATCAGCTCCTTTACCGATCTGATTCTCATGAAGCTTCACCGCACCAAACAAATCGAGGACAACCAAGGCAAAACTCTCGTATCTGAAGGGATTGATGCCAATTATATGGATATGATCAATTATGCAGTTTTCGGACTCATAAAACTTGAGTTTCCTGAAGAGACCCGTGAAAACTCAGAGAATTCTTTGACACTGAACTAAACAAAACCGAATATTAGTATGTGGAATCTATTGCGATTTTTCAGCCGAATTTTTGTTGGTAGCACATTTGTTTTCTCCGGATTTGTCAAAGCCGTTGATCCGGTTGGAGGAGCTGTAAAATTCCATGATTACTTTCAGGCCTTCTCCCTCGACTGGCTCATCCCCCTTGCCCTGCCGGCAGCCATTGTCCTGGCTGTATTTGAGTTTCTGATTGGCACACTGTTGATCTTTAACATATTCCCCAAGCCTACCATCCGGGTGGCTTTTGGGTTTATGGTTTTTTTTACCGTGCTGGCATTTGTCCTTGCCTTATTCAATCCGGTTTCGGATTGCGGGTGTTTTGGTGATGCCATTATTCTTACCAACTGGCAGACCTTCTGGAAAAACATTGTAATCATGCTTTTCGCAACCTTTCTTTTTGTTTCGATAAAGCAGATAAAATCGCCTTACACCGCCTCAATTCAGCTAATTTTCTCAATAACTGTCCTGGTCTATATTGCAGGAATCTCCATTTACAGTTACCGCCATTTACCCTTAATTGACTTCCGGCCTTACAGCATCGGAAGCAATCTTCCCGAAGGAATGTCATATCCTGATAATGCTCCCCAACCCAAATACAAGACTTCTTTTATCCTTGAAAAAAACGGAGAGACCAAAGAGTTTAACGAAGAAAACTATCCCTACGAAGATACCACATGGGTCTTTGTGGACAGCCGGACTGAACTGATCAGTCAGGGATATACCCCTCCCATTCATGACTTTGTTTTGCAGCATCCCGAAAACGGCAACATCACAGATCAATTGATGGAAATGAGCAACCCGCTGTTTTTGGTGATATCACCCGATATCAGTAAAATAAGAAACAAACAGGCAATAGACCTGGCACAACTGAACCAGACTGCACAAAATCAGGAAATCCCATTCTATGTGGTAACTTCTTCAACCATTTCCAGATCTGAAGAGTTCAACAATCAGCACAAAACTAATTTTGAGTTCCTCCAGGGAGACGAAACCAATCTGAAAACAATCATTCGATCAAATCCCGGACTGATACTGATAGCAAATGGCACGGTGATCGGGAAATGGCACTATAATGATCTGCCGGATACCAAAGAAATCAGACACCCTCTGAGTAGCGCAATTAAACAACAACAAAAAAACAGAACCAGAATGATATTATTGGGGCACGCATTTTTTATAGCCCTGTTATCCATATTTATTTTAAAATCACGTAAAACCATAAACAAGAACCAATGAGACAAAACATTGTAGCCGGAAACTGGAAAATGAACAAAAACCTCCAGGAAGGTGTGGAACTGGCAAAGGAACTTCAGAACATTTTGAGTGCCAACAAGCCCAATTGCCGTGTGGTAATCGGAACTCCTTTCATCCACCTTACCGAGGTATGTAAAACTGTAGATCAGGATCTGATCGGTGTTTCTGCTCAAAACTGTGCCGACCAGGAATCGGGCGCCTACACCGGTGAAGTATCTGCCGAAATGGTAAAATCAACCGGAGCACGCTATGTGATCCTTGGTCACAGTGAGAGAAGAGCTTACTACGGAGAAGACAATGCCATTCTGAAAACAAAAACAGACCTGGCACTCAAAAATGAGCTTACGCCTATTTTCTGCATCGGAGAAGTATTGGAAGAAAGAGAAGCTGATAAGCATTTCGAGGTTGTAAAGTCACAAATCGAAGAAGCATTGTTCCACCTCTCAGCCGATGATTTCAAGAAAATTGTTTTGGCTTACGAACCTGTTTGGGCCATCGGAACCGGTAAAACTGCCAGTCCTGATCAGGCACAGGAGATGCATGCATTTATTCGCAAGACTCTTGCCGACAAATATGGCAAAGAGGTGGCCGATGAGACCTCTATTCTTTACGGTGGAAGCTGCAAGCCCTCCAACGCCAAGGAATTGTTTGCCAATCCCGATGTGGATGGTGGTCTGATTGGTGGTGCTTCATTGAAAGCTGAAGACTTCCAGGGCATTATTGCTGCATTTTAATGACCATTTATAAAGCAAAAGACCTGCCTCACAAATGTGCAGGTCTTTTTTTATGATTTCAGGTGGTATTTTATCACACAATAATCCGTAAAACCTGGCAATAATATAAAATTACGTTTTTGCAATTAGAGATTGCTTCGGGCATTCAATATTTTTTCTTCTGCCTTCTGCCTCTTAAACTTCTGCCTGTTGGTCACGAACCTCTAATTTCTAAAAATCTAACGATCTCTTGATCACAAAGACCGGATCAAAAAACAGAAACCTTCATGAAATATAAAAAAATCAACATCAATATTTCCCCTGCTGATGACACAGCCCGAGAAATCATTATTGCCCAGTTATCAAATATTGGTTACGACAGTTTCATGGAGACTGAAGATGGACTTGAGGCCTACATTCCTGAAGATGATTACCGCCCACTGGACGAGGAATTGTTGCCTTTCCTTATTGCGCCGGCCTATAAATTTGAGATTTCCGCTGAAGATCTGGAAGAAAAAAACTGGAATGAAGAGTGGGAAAAAAACTATTTCAAACCCATTGTTATTAGCGACCAGTGCCTGGTGCGCTCCCCTTTTCATGAAAAACCCGAGATTACTCCCCGTTACGAAATCCTGATAGAACCAAAAATGGCTTTTGGCACCGGTTATCATGAAACCACCACCCTGATGGTGCAATACCTGCTGGAAACAGATTCGGCCAATACAGATGTTTTGGATATGGGATGTGGCACCGGAATTCTTGGGATTTTAGCTGCCATGCGTGAAGCCAAAAACATTCTCGGCATTGACATTGACAAATGGGCGGTTGAAAATGCACTGGAAAACATAAAAATCAACAACATCTCAAATATGCAGGTACAAATGGCCGATGCCTCCTTTCTGGGGAAAAGCCGGAGGTACGACATTATTTTGGCCAACATCAACCGAAATATCCTGTTGGAAGATATGCCCCGCTATGATCTTACCACCAAAACAGGAACACAGATTTTTTTGAGTGGTTTTTACCGGGAAGATCTTCCAAAAATAGATTCTGTTGCCTCCCAACTCAATTGGCAACAAATTTCGATCAAAGAACAAAACAATTGGGTGGCTGTATCGTATAGGAAAAAATAAATTCTAAGTAGTTTCTGTCCATAAAGTACAACTTGCGTCGTTACGCTTGCCGCCAAAATACTCATTTACGATTAGTAAACTCCGTTTTTGGTGGCTTCGCAAGCCTGGCAATTGGCACTTTCTGACCAGAAACAGCTCTTAAAACAGAATTTGCTTAGTTTATAGACAGACTCTAAGTAGAGGTTAGTGTGGCAATTACTAAATTCCTTCACTAATTTCAAGCGCTTTTTTCCTTTCTGCTTCGCGAGGTTTTTAACCGTAACTACGGCTATGCTTTGCAAACCCCGCCTGGCATAAAGAAAAAAATCACATAAAATTTAAGTAAACCAATTTAATAACTGATACACTGGATGATTGCACTTTTACCTGACAATAATATTCCTTTTTCGCATTTTGGTCGAAAGTTTTTTTCCATCTTTATTTTTCTGACTGTTTCTTTATCGTCTCATTCTCAGACCGGTTATTTTAGTGAATCGGGAGAGGCAGGTTTTCCGGAAAAAATTGAAGACATTTTCAAGATCTCCTCCGAGAAAAAGCGAGCCAATGATTTCATTGATCAATTTGAAGAATTCTGGCTCTCTCCTGAAACTCCCGATGAAGCCAAAGCAGCAGTTCTGGAAATCTCTGATTTATTGTACGACAAAAAAGCCACTGCCTTCCCCGACTATCACCTCTTCCTATCCACTGTCCGGATGTTTGTGGAACAGAATCAAATAAATGAAAACTTTCGGATTTGGCGGGAAGCGGCCATTACCTATCTGAAGAAACCAAGATACTACACAAGACATTTCAACGAATTGCTCAATACCACCCGTGGCATTATTGACCAGCAGAGGATTTTTGGCGGTCCCGGGACAGACTGGTATTCAAGAAACCCAAATTACAGTTTTCGACTGATTGATGACACTCTCACCCTGTCTCTTCCCGAAACCCGCCTGGTTTGTCATTCACGCACCGACAGCATCGAAATCTATAACACATCCGGAAACCTGAACCTTCTCTCAGGAATCTGGAAAGGTAATAAGGGGCGTGTAACGTGGGAACGAAGCGGTTTTGAGGGTAATAAAGTTTATGCCACCTTTGATGACTACCAAATAGATATGAGTGACTCCGATTTTGCGGTGAAAGATGCTGTTTTTTACAACAGACACTACTTCAACGGCCCGCTTAAAGGAGATCTGGAACACAAAGTAACGCATATACGCACCCCTTCCTCCAGCCTTTATCCAAAATTTGAGTCTTACGACCAGCTGTTCAACATAAACAACATCCACCCGAATCTTCATTACAAAGGCGGGTTTTCTCAGCATGGAGCAAAATTTCTGGGTTCAGGAACAGATCAAAACCCTGCCACCATTTCCATAATCAGAAATGATACCCTGTTTATTTCTGCCAGATCTAAAATGTTCTCCCTGAGAACGGATGAGATTCTGAGTCGGGAAACAGAAGTTACCATTCATCTGGACACAGGAGAAATTCACCACCCGGGACTGGAATTCAAGTACATGGCTCCCAACCGGGATTTATACCTGATCAGAAGCGGAGAAGGAATTAGTCAAAGTCCATTTTTCGACACCTATCACAATGTGAGTATTAATTCAGAAATTATTCAATGGAATCTGGACAAGGATTTTATGGAACTGAGGATGCTGGATGGTGCCGCCCAAAACCGCTCCTTTTTTGAATCACTCAGTTTTTATCGCGAATCCTTCTTCAATTATCTTCAGGGGATGGATGCCATACATCCGTTATTCGGACTTCGCAACTGTTACTACAACAACGATCAAAAGCCATTTACTGCAAAGGATTATGCCCGCTTTCTAAACCTGCCCGAAAGTCAGGTTCGTCAACAGGTTCTATCCCTGTCGTTTCACGGATTTATCGATTTTAACTTCAGCACCGACACTATAAAAATCAATGAAAGACTAACCGATTACATCAAGTTCCGTCTGGGGAAAAAAGACTACGATGTCATCAGATTCAGATCTGTGACGGATGAGGACGTTCCCAATGCCATTTTCGACCTTAAAAATTATGATTTGGCACTCAATGGCGTCGAAAACGTCTCCATCAGCGATCATCAAAATGTAATTTTTCTTCCTGAAAATGAAAAAATCACCCTGAAACGCAATCGAAACTTCAGTTTCAATGGTCAGATTAAAGCGGGTATGATTGAACTTTTCGGAAACGGTTTTCTCTTTACCTACGATGATTTCCGAATTGACATGCAGAATATTGATTCCATGCGTATGAGTGTGGGTACGGAACAACTTGATCAGTACGGACGTCCGCTACTTAGAACCATCGACAACACGGTGGCCCGACTTTCGGGGTATCTGCAAATTGATACCGCCAACAACAAATCGGGAATCAACGACTATCCACACTACCCGATTTTGGTTAGTGACAGAGATTCATATGTTTATTATGACAGACCCGACATTCAGAATGCAGCCTACAATACGGAAAACTTTTATTTTGAATTGGATCCGTTTGAAATAGACAGTATCAACGAATTAAACCTAAAGAACATTGTGTTCGACGGAAAGCTCGTGAGCAACATATTCCCCGAACTGGAAGACCAATTGGTGGTGCGCAGAGATTATTCTTTGGGTTTTGTAAAACAGTCTCCTCCCGAAGGATACCCCATCTACAATGGCAAAGCCCAATTTACCAATGAGATAGATTTAAGTAACCGCGGACTAAAGGGAAATGGTCGTCTGGATTATCTGACCAGCTCTGCCGAATCGGAGGATTTCACCTTTTTACCGGAGGAAACCAACGGGATTGCACACAGTTTCAATATTGAGCCAAGTACTACGGGCGTTGAATATCCTGATGTACAAGCTGAGAACGTAAAGCTCGTTTACAAACCTCAGAAAGACCAGCTTCTGACGGAAAGCACCGGATCAGAGTTTCATATTTTCAAGAAAGAAACTTCCCTTAAAGGTGCACTGGCGCTAACTCCTTCAGGACTTCAGGCCGGAGGAACGTTGCATATGCCAACAGCCAATCTGATCTCTGAAGAGATGGATCTTACCCACCATGCGCTGATAGCCGACAGTGCCGATTTCAATCTGATAGGCGGTGAAGAGATGGACGGAGTCTCCTTTAAAACCAATAACCTGATTGCTCAACTTGATTTTGAAGAGCGACAAGGCCGGTTTACCTCCCGTGACATGGGAAATACAGTCGAATTTACAGAGAATCTCTATCTGGCTTACATCAGTGAGTTCTCGTGGGACATGGATCAAAACGACATCTACATGGGTGCCAGTGGATCGGAAGGAAACAGGTTTGTTTCCACTCACAGGAGACAGGACTCTCTGGAATTTCTGGCCCCCCTGGCCGTTTACGACATTGAAACCAAAACAATACAGGCCAACGAAGTTACAAATATAGAGGTTGCGGATGCGGACATCATACTCAACGACGGGATCATCAATATCCGCAAAGATGCTGAAATGGATCCGCTCGATTCCACTCAGATTTTGCTACCGGGTTCAACCCATAAATTCAAAAATGCCCACGTAAAAATTGAAGGAAAATTTGTTTACAGCGGCTATGGGGAATACGATTTCATCAATGGCAGTGAAAAACAATACACACTGGATTTTCATAACATAGAAGTAAATGATGAGCAGCATACGATCGCCCAGGGAACCATTCGGGATAACCAGCTGTTTACTTTAGATGATCATTTTGCTTACAAAGGAGACATAGAGCTCTCCGCTGATGCCCCATTGCTCACCTTTGATGGCGGAACCCAAATGCTGCACCCCTGCTCACAAAAAGGCCCGCAGGATTACATAAGGTTCAATGCCCCCATTGATCCGAACGAGGTCAGAATTCCTATTGGAGAGCGCACCACCAATACGGAATTGGAACGACTGAGTCATGATGTAATGCTTCAAATTGACTCAACTCATGTTTACAGCGCTTTTCTGGAAAAACACCGCAGAATCAACAATGCATCAATAGCCGGATCAACAGGCCATTTGAGGTACAACAAGTATAAAAACAGTTTTGAGATAGCTACTGAGGAAAAATTTGCAAACCCTGATTCGGCAGGACACATAATCCGTTTCAATGAAGATGAGTGTTCTGTAAACGCTGAAGGAAAACTGGATTTCAATCTGGATCTGGAACAGGTGAAACTTTTTGCATCAGGAAGAATTGACCATTTTCGTGAGACAGACAGCGTAAGCATTGATGCCCTGTTCGGCACCTATTTCATGCTCGATGACGTCAGCATCAACACAATGGCCAATGCCATACGGGGATCCAAAGCACCCATTGCCAAACATGAAAAAGAGACCACAGAAAAACGATTGAGAGAGTGGATGAAAGGCAGTGATGCAAAGAAACTGGCGGACCTGATTCAGCCAACCACCGATATTTCAGAAGTATTACCACTTGATTTGCAACATACCCTGTGCTTTACAGATATCAATTTCACATGGAACACTCCATCCCGATCCTATGTAGCCAATGGCACAGCAAGCCTCGGATGGATAAAAGACCAGTCCATTGCCAAAGAAGTGGAAGTAAAAGCCTTGGTTTCAAGAAGCCGGGGAGGAAATTCTTTTGAGATTCATATCAAAGCTGATGAGAACACCTGGTTCTTCTACAGCTACAACAATGGTAAAATGCTGATTCTTTCCTCACTTGATGAGTTTAACAAGGCCATTCAGGCTCTGGATATCGACTTGAGGAAAATGAAAACCGGGATGGGGCAACCCGATTATGTATTCCAACTGGGCTCTATGAACAGGCTACGAAGTTTCATGAAACACTTCAACCCCGATGAGCCTGAAAGTGAAGAGGAAACAGAGGATTTAGAAGAATAACACTCATCTGTTATTGCTCCGGCATTACGGGTAACGTAAAAAAGAATGTTGAACCAACTCCGGGGGTGGATTCTAACCAGACTTCACCCCCCAACAGTTCAACATGCCCCTTACAAATGGCCAACCCCAGTCCTGTCCCCCCAAATTGTCCTTTAACTGAGCTGTCAGCCTGCACAAAACGTTCAAATATTTTTTTCTGCATCGTTTTGGATATTCCCATGCCGGTATCTTTCACAAAAAACCGGTAAAAAGCATTCTCCTGGGCCTCAAACCCAAATTCGATACTGCCTTCATCAGTAAATTTCAGAGCATTCCCCAGCAAATTGATTATAACCTGCCTCAATTTCAGTTCATCAGTCATGATAACCGCCTTCTCATCAGTCACCCCTTTGATTACAGAAAGCTTAACATCTTTTTCTTTTGCTTTAGGACGAAACACAGCATACAACTCAGATACCACTTCGCCAATATTAACCGGCGATATTGCCACTTTATCCTGTCTGGTCTCTATGGCTGATATGGTTAAAATATCGTTGACCAATTCCAGAAGTTGCCTGCTGCTGTTCACAATAATCTCAGTAAATTCCTTCCGGTCGATGTCGGTGATATAATCCATCCCAAGCATTTCAGAAAAGCCGATGACCGCATTCAATGGAGTACGGATTTCATGAGACATATTCTGAAGAAATGCAGTTTTTAGTTTTTCACTCTCCTCGGCACGTTCAATAGCCAGACTCAGGTCCTGGTTTATGCGGGTGAGCTCTTCATTCATTGTCAGATACTCCTCATTCAATGCGGCATATTCTTCATTTTGTCTCTCCAAAAGGTTACGACTCTCCTGAAGGGCTTTTTCCGCCATTTTACGTTCCGTTATATCCCTGCCTACCCCAATGATTTCAACAATAGTTCCCTCTTCGTTAAGTACGGCGGTATCATGCCAGGATAGCCATTTCCACCCGTCACTGGTCATGGCACGTTGTTCAAGACTTACCCGATGCGGAGCCTCAGCAAGTTTCTTCATTTGTTCCTCTGTAGATGCCTGATCCTGGGGGTGCACCAGTGGCATAAACTTGGTATTCAACAACTCCTCCTCTGACTTACCAAACATCTTACAGTAGGAAGGACTAACATAAGTAAGATATCCTTCCCAATCCACTTTCACCACCAGGTCACTCTGGTTTTCTACAAGTAACCGGTATTTCTCTTCACTGTCTATGAGTGCTTTCTCAGCTTCCACACGGTCGGTTATATCTCTGCCAACACCTAAAACAAAAGACACCTCATTATCCTCATTTAACAAAAGGGTGGTGACCATTTCCATTGGCAGTGTGCCGCCGTTTCCTTTCTTGACAAAAACCTGGGAGCGTATTACCCTCATGGCCTCATCTCCCTGGTCAAACCGTGCCAGTCGCAATGGAATCAATTTCCTCAATTCCTCATACGACTCGGAGCTTAAAACATAATCAAAATCCTTTCCCACCACATCGAGATATTCTTTACCGGTAAGGTTTTTGACCGAAGGACTCACATAAGCAAATTCACTCGTATGCGGATTGTACAACCAAATAAGATCTTCAGCATTTTCAGAAATCAAACGATAGCGCTCTTCACTCTTTCGAACCCTCTCTTCCACCTTTTTCCGAAGAGTAATGTCAGAAAAAATAGTAGCAAATCCGTTATTTCCCCAAGGTGCAGCAGATATTTTGAGATATTTATTATGTTCCTCCGAAAACGTTTCGAAAATAATTGCCTCCTGATCCTCAACAACCTTGCAATATTGATCAAAATACGATGGCAGGCGTCCAAAAAGACCTATTTGATCATTTCCCACTGTCTCCTCTCCCGTAACCCCAATTAAGGATTCAAATGCTTTATTTACCTCGATGAACCGATAATTCACCGGTTTGCCTTCATTGTCATAAATCATTTCGCTAAAAGCAACTCCCTCAAGCATATTAGAAAACAGGGAGCGAAATCGTTCCTCGTTTCTCTTCAACTCGGAAGCCTGTTTCTCAACCTGCCTTTCCAGAATGAATCTCCGGTTGCTCATAACCACAACCAAACCCGATAAAAAGAATGAGATAATAAGCCCAAAAAAGAGATTGGTACGGTACTCTCCTCTTTGATAAGCATCAAAAAAGCCTTGTTCTGCAGAGATGGAAATGGCAAATGTTTTACCAAAAAAGAATTCCAGAAAATGCAGGGAAAAACCACTATCCTGATTTCCGTACATAGGAAAAAAACTAAAACGGTAATTATCCGATCGATTTCTGTAATCAACCAAACGAACATGAGAATTGAAGAACGTATTCTGGACAAAATTGCCTGTAGAGAAGCTCTCCTCCAGTTTTCCCAAATCAAGGGATAAAAATACAAATCCGGAAGAACTGCCTTCATTATCAACCGTTCGAAGAAACATATCGATCATCTCATCTCCATTTCGATAATAACTCAGAGTAGAAGAAATAAATCCGGTATAGAGTGTCTCAAGCACAGAGCCAAATCGTAATTTATCTTCACTAACTTCATAAGGTCCGTGATTAAACAATGCACGATCAGAAGAAAATTCATATTCCACAGAAAACCCCCGCCCGGATTGATCCTTGACCCAACCAACCGACCTGACCATCGGATATTCAAGAAGATAACTGACATAAGATCCAAACTCCTTCTCCGAAACACTGTCGCTGGAGGCAAACAACTGAGCACTTCCATGCATCGTATGTCTGATCATATCAAGAGCTCCGGAAATAGCCTCCGATTCGGAAGAAACAACTTGTGAGAACACCCCATATTGAAACAGTTTTTCTTCATTGTAAGAAGAAAATACTGAGTAAACAGTAATTACGAGGCTTGCAAAAAACACCCAAATCCCCTCCCAGTAATGCAGTTTTTCCTTTGGGAATAATAATTTCTTCTGATTGCGGATACGAACAAGACTAAATCCTGCAAAAACAATTATCAATAATCCAAGCGATGTGGCAACCGGCAAAATTTTCACACGATGAATCTGATACTCCCATTCCTGCCTGTCAACATCGACTCCCAACACCATCAGAACCTCGCTTCGATCAACATTCAGCAAGGGAGCAAAACAAGTAATAAACTTTCCTTCCGACCTGTTTTGAGTTGAGCTGATTAAAGAAACCTTATGTTCAAAAACCTGTGACAGCTCATCGGGAGGATTGAGATATTCCTCCCCACTTTCCCGATACATTTCATCGTCGGGCATATAACTGCCGGGACCAAAAAAAAAGTCAGCGGATTTCTGCTTAATGGTATAAATCCCATCAATCCCCGAATAGAAGGAATAATTTTTTAATTGCTCAGAAATTCTTTGGTAATAGGGAGATTCTACATCACCGGGAGAGAAATTAAGTTTGTTGATATGCTCAACATGGAATGAACGAACCAAATTAAGTGTATTGTCCTGAAGATACTGCTTTAGGATATTTTCCCGATCTGTAACAGATTCCCGGGTCACCCAAAAACCACCAATCAGGATTACTAAAGCAGCAAATACACCACCAAACCTGATCCCTAAAACCGACCAACTTTTTGTAGTGAGCGACAAGTTACTACTGTCGGCACGAAAAGACTTAATTTGTTTAAGAAACAAAAAAGCAAGAACCAGAAGAACTCCTCCGAAAAAGAAAAATTCCAGATGTTTTAAGATAACCAGCATTCAGAAAAACATTTTTGTTTTCCTAAATTATACATTTTAATTGTATTTTAACGAGGTTAGTATCTATTTTTATTCTATTTTATTTTACAAAATCAATACTATATTCGAAACAATATGAATAAAAACCTCACAACCAGAGATTTCTCAAAAGAATTAACATTCTCAGCCCAACGCAGTAGCGGAGCAGGAGGACAAAATGTAAACAAAGTAAACACCAAAATTGAATTGCGTTTTTCTGTTCCTGAATCAACCATACTCTCAAACAGAGAAAAAGAGCTCCTCATTTCCCGTTTGGCAGGAAAATTAACTCATAAAGGCGATTTGATCATTATGGCAGAAACTGAGCGTTCCCAACTCAGAAATAAGGAGCAAGCCATAAAAAGATTTTACAATCTGCTTGAGTGGGGCCTTAGACCAGTAAAAAAGAGAATTCCAACAAAACCATCAAAAGCATCAAAAAAAAGACGCCTTGATGCCAAAAAAAAGCAAGCAGAGAAGAAAAACCGGAGAAAAAATGATTTTTAATACGGAAAAAATTTATTCAAAAATAAACCAGGTTAGAACTTTCTTTTAGAAAAAACCCCTATGGCCAATACTGCTCCGGCCAAAACCATAACGGCACCAACATAGGAAAGAAAACTTACAGAAGGGACATCAAACCATCGAACATCGGCCCATAGCAACACCTCAAGCAAAACAAATGTAATAACGGGATTGGAAGTAATAATAATACTAATTTTATTAGCTTCTGCATATTTTAGGGCGAGAGACAACGATCCATATGCTGCAAGAGTGTTTCCACCCATAAAAAGCAAAATCACAACCACCCAGAAAGAATGAATGGATGCAAAAGAAGAAAAATCAGCAAAGGGAATAAACAAAAGTGCAGGAACACCATACAAAACAAGGTTAATCTGGGCAGAGGGAATGGTTTTCACAAGAATTTTATTCAAAACAGCATAACCTGTCCATGCCCAGGCGCCAAATAAAATCCACAAAACACCCTGATTTAGCAAATCCGCTTCGCCAAGCATTCGCTGCAATTGCTGGTAGTAAAAAAATACAAATCCAACGATTGCCAACAAAAAACCAACTGCTCTTAACCAGGATAACTTTTCTTTAAAAAACACAAATCCTATCACCGCCAAAGATAGTGGTCCTACCTGAATCATAACCTGAGTAACAGCAGGACCGGTATAATGAACTCCCTGCATAAACCCAATATAGTTGATCCCAAGAAGAAGACCGGCCAATAAGAGATTTAGAGGGGGCCGTTTTAGAATTCGTAAATAAGCGGGCTTCCTTATCAAAAACCATGAAGCCAAAACACTAAACGCCATGGTAAACCTCCACCAAACAACAGTAAACGGATCAAAAAAATTAAGCGAAATTTTTAATACGATAGCCAACGCACCCCATAGCGAAGCCGTAGTTATAGCATATAACAATCCCTTTGATGAATCGGTCATAATCTGATATTTGAAGACTATAAAAAGAAATTACTAAGGTAAGGTTTTTCAGACAAATGGAGCCTCCCCCAACCCCTCCCAAGGAGAGGGATTGGATTCTTTGGGATGGAAAAAGGGTCTGGTCCGGCTTTGCTTCTTTCAAAAAAATGGTGCGAATTGGAATTCGCACCTCCTTATAACAAAAAAAGCCGCTCCAAATATTGGAACGGCTTTCTGTTTTAAAGGTCGGCGGCGACCTACTCTCCCGCTTTTACGCAGTACCATCGGCGCTAACAGGCTTAACTTCTCTGTTCGGAATGGGAAGAGG
>Ga0247722_10000019_pt1 | contig 147304 bp, 120 predicted proteins | sample MSEWelMarce3H_FC_FD_189094 | JGI IMG/M metagenome (GOLD analysis project Ga0247722, IMG submission 189094) | Subsurface sediment microbial communities from gas well in West Virginia, United States - MSEEL Well Study Marcellus 3H_FC | ecosystem: Environmental > Terrestrial > Deep subsurface >...
TGATCAAAACGCGGTTACTCAAGGTAATTATGATGCGAATACTCAACCAATGCAACCAGGTCAAGGACAAATGCAAGGACAAATGCAACCACAACCATCAATGCAACCACAACCATCAATGCAACCACCACCAGATAAGGGAATAGTGGACACAGCAACAGACTCTGTAAAAAAAGTTTCGAGCGGCGTAACTGGTTTTTTTAGTAATTTGTTTGGATCTGAAACGCCAGCGCCAACGACGGCGCCAGTAACAGGTCAACCGGTAACAGGTCAACCGGTAACAGGTCAACCAGAAACAAAACAAGAAGGTGGTCGAAGACGAAAGCGATCTCATAAGAAACGATCTCATAAGAAGCGATCTAGGCGATCCAAGAGAAGCAGACGTCACCGTTAAATAAAATAACAAATAATTTTATATTTACTTACTATTGTTAGTATAAATATAAAATTATTTAGGGATCAAATTTAACTTTTGCATTCCCTTATAAGCGATATAGACACCAAGTACACCCAATGACGCAAAGTATATTTGCGTTGTAGTATCTTTAGGTATTATCGGTTCCCAATTAGTGTCCGGAAACATATTGGTAAATGTTTGACGACATCTGCGCTCGGGTTTCCTAGGATTCCTCTTATCCGGAAACCAACATGTATCCATACTATCAATATCCGAATAAGTTACATATGCTGTCTCATTATGCGCCTTTGCATTGTCATTACCCATTATAGGCATTGTGAGTGGTTGACACGCCGGCGACAATCCGTCTGTAAATGCGGTTAAGAGACGCAATGGATTGAAATTATTCAATTGCTCAAGAGTTCCAGGAACCAAACCTCTAAATTCGGTAAAATTTGCCCCAACACCTGCTGAGATAAACGGAATATTACCTGAAGGCACATTGTTTACATAAATATACCGATCTACTTCCACTGGTTCAATTGCTTTGCCATCCTTATCAACAGTTGCCGTACATTTAGCGCCAGTTTTCAAAAAGAATTTATTACCTAGCGGTCCCGACCTTGTTTGGGCGATTCCACCACCAGAAACCAACACTTGGACATATCCAATTAAACCGTCAATATCTTTTCCTAATTGGCGTAAAGTACCTGAGGGACCCATTCCTATTTCTGAGGGCGTTTTTATATGTTTAACGTAATCAAAACTAGGTCCTAAAAATTTTTCCTTCGCATCTGTCACACTTTCGCCGACACTTTCTAAAAGCGATTGATCTTCTGTTCCTGTATTTGCCATACTATATATATCTTATATAAATATATATATTAATTTTATTTTGTTTATAAAAGAGCGCTATCTGCCTGTTGTTGAGGATTATCCGCTTCATCCTCTTCATCAATTGCATCCATTTCTGCCTGAGTTTCAGCAGCAGTGTCAGTAGATCCCAAACCTGTGACAGTGGTGTCAGCAGTAACATCGCCAGACAGTTGTGTTCCTAAATTGCCTGCTTGCGCTGCTAAATCATCCATTTGTGATTGAAGTGTGTCAATATTACCATTAATTGCCACAATATCACTCTCAAGTTTATCTATTTTATCAATTTTAGGTTTCATAGATGTAATATTATTTTTGTTTTGATTTGACAAAGCTAGCGCTTGATCGGCGACGCCTCCCATTGGATAAGGTGTATATGTTACATCCACATTTGTTGTTTCATCGCCAGTAGTAATTGTGCCTTCAACGGATGTAGGTGGAGGCGCTGCGCCACCTTCAGGAGACGTTGTCACAGTTCCAGTAGTGTCTGACATATTTTCCGCTCCTTCAATCAATGATTTTGGAGAAAGCGCTAAAAATAGTTGATATCCAATTAAACAAACAAAGAAAATAATCAATATATAAATCAGAGTCATCATTATTAATATATATAACTACATTTATTTTCTTTTTATATTCTATAATGTCTTCAGCATTTTATCCTCAAGGTATGAATTCATGGAATAATAGAAAGCCTCAAGGTGGTTACAAAACATGGAAAGGAAAAGGAGTATTTAGTAATCCCGTTGGTGTTACCGCTACACATGTTCGTCCGCTAACTAACAATGATCCAGGTAACGTTTTTCCTACTGGTTTTGGTCTGTCGCGTCCAATTAAACATTATAGAAAAGGAACGGTTATACCTGTTTATGTGCCTTTAACCATATTTACAGATACAGAGAAAAATAGACTTGCCACTGCTGAGAAATCACTAATTGAATACAATATTAACAGAGCAGTTAAGTCTTCAACTGGCGCTACACTTGGTGGTGGTTCCGGTGGATCAGGTCTAATTAGTCAGATGATGGATGGTCCGGGTCAATTCATTGTGAAAGATAATGGACAGACTGCCGGAGCGCAAAAAGAAGCGGAACTAATAGGTACACTCGATGGAGATGGTAATCTAGTTGATGTGAATCGAATTGACGCTGATTGTAGAACATGTAATGGTATTGGAGTTGTGTCTAGTTGGTATCCAATTAATAACCTGACTGAAAAACCAGAACCGAATACAACTAACGGACTTTTATGCTGTAACGAGCAGCGAAAAGCGAGACGGCGTGTTTTACCAACCAGCACCAATGTTAAAAAGAATTATTATCAAACTACGGATATGTATTTATACAATCGTTGCCAGACATTTGAGCAACGAGAGTTCAACTTTCTTACAGGTCCTACTGATCCCAATATTGAGGGCAAAATCGAAGAATATCCGCTTGCTGGCGCTGATATTATTTCCAAGACCAAACCAGGAGACCCTCTATCTGGTCTTAATTATTATGTTGCTCAATGTAACCCAAATAGCACGATTGATTTAGGTGGTCAAATTGCCATTTTGGAGGCGCTAGCGCGCGCTTTGGTTGAGAGAGGAATTATTGATGAGATTGATTTCAATACATTTAGGACACTTAGAATATCAACCATACCGGAATTTATTTCTGAGTTTTTAGACAAGTTGCCTAAGAGTAAACGTATCGCCGCTGGAATTGCTTTGGACGTTATATCTGCAAATCCTTATTTAAATTCATTGATCTATGCGGGTCCATCCAATCCCCGCGGTTGTAAGCGCGTTTATTATAAACCCAATAACGCGCAGTTCGCACAACAAGGTGCTGTGTCTAGTAGTACTAAGACATTGAAAACAAATGTGGATACAATTAGCACTAACGCCGCCAAAATTCGCAGACTAAAGGGCGCCAATATTGCGCCATTATTGTTTGCGAATGGTGATCTGCCTGATACTCCATTCATCTACAAATTTAAGGTACCAACATGCCAGGCAGCAACTTTTGTTGGTAACCCATTCTTCTTCCAAGGACAACATCAAAATAAGAAGATATGCTCCAAACGAGGCGCTGATAATGATCGACTGTTTGTTTCAGTTTATCAACACTCGGCAGGCAATTATATTGGTTCGACTCAACCATAAACTTTTCATTTAGTATCAGTGTCTAGTAGATCCTTTTTATCACTATCATCCTTTTTATCACTTTCATCCTTTTTATCACTATCATCCTTTTTATCACTATCATCCTTTTTATCACTATCATCCTTTTTATTATCTTTAATATCGTCTTTTTTCTTCGCATTTAAAAAAATATTGACACGCTCAACAAATTTATTATGCGGAATTTGGTTTTTCTCACACCACTGAATGCATTTTTGTATATGATTGCGCTTGAGTGTTTCAATCTTTTCATCTTTATTCTTATTTTTAAAAATATTGATAATTTGGTCATATGCTTCCAGTTGCTGCTGCCCAATTACTACATTCGATTCTTCTATTTTATTTGAAAAATAATATGGAATCTCATTCCCAATAATAGAATGTATATTTTTATCTAATGATTCGTCAATTAATGTCATTTTTAAATGTGCGTTTAATTGTTGTAACAGTTTTGTATGCGAAATAACATCAATATTCATGTTTTTACAAATAATAAATCGCTCACCCTTTGTGATCTTGCTTATAGACGGTTTAATTAAAAATACCTTTTCAAAAATTGCCGAAAAAATAAACAAAATATCAACAATTGATTTATAAAAAATATTATCAATTTTGATTATACTGGTTCCGGAATTAGACTGGTTACTTACAATAATAAACAAAACCAATATCATATTTTTAATGTATTGTTGGGTATCAGTATAGTCTGTTTCTTTGAACTCAAAAATAAAGAGATCCACTTTCATAAGTAGTGGTTGATCAATAAAAGTCTCATATATTTTCTTATAGTCAAACTCTATATCAATAATTGAGTCATCATTATCTTCCCTAAGCATATTTAAAAGATCAATTGTTGACGAGTTATTTGAAGTAAGATGTGCTATGTTTATTTGTTTTTTAAGAGACAATATGTCTGTAATATTACATACTTGAAAGACTTCCATTAATTCAAAAAATATATTAGAACTGGGTTTTACTTTGCTCACAGATAAGCATGATCCAGGAACATTTGTGTGTATAAATTCAAATGGGTTTACAATTCGGTTAATGTATTCTATGGTTGTTTCGCCTGCGTATCTATTAGACTCATTTTCCGTGATGTTTAATTCATCAATGTTTAATAATTGGGTGTAAATATTGTTTAAAAAATAGATAAGACTATATGAAATAAATGGACTAATCAATTCTGTCTTGATAACAGGGTTAATTGCAATATTAAAATTATTCTTTGGTATTATATAATAATTCATTATCTATTATTATATAACGGTAATTATTTATATCTTTTAAATTATACATATTTATATTTCATTTTTCATTCAAGATTTTAAGGTTCTTCAATAATATCAAACGCTACTGCTTTTGCCTTTCGTGTCTTTTTTGGTTTGACACCTTCTTCTACTTGACCTTCTTCGATTACCTTCTTTGTTGCTCTAGGTGCTTTTGGTTTTGTTGCAACAGCACTTGCAATAGGAGTCACTCCGCTTTGAGCAGGTTCATCTACCGCCTCCGTCGCCTCGATTAGCATTATTTTCTTCTTCAAAGGTCTCCCCTTGCGTTTTTCAATTACTTTATCCTCAGCAATTATTGCTTTTGTTGCCGCAACTGTGTTTTCATCCTCATAAGACAATGTACTAGGTAATTTTCCCAAAATTATATTTGTCAATTTCTCAACATTTCTGTCGGCGATCTTTTTAAATACACAATAACGATTCAAGAATGAAATATCTTTCTCATATTTTGTCATTTCAGAAGCATATCCATAATCTTTTTCGCTCTTAGGATTGCGTCGTATGTTGTCCATCATTGTTGTATACAAGTCAATAAACATACCACTGCCTTCCGGCAATCCAAGCATTTTTGCCTCATCTCTTGGAACCAAAATGAACCCGTATTTCTCCATAGTTAGAACAAGGAAATCAAAGTTCACCAAATATTCAGGCAGTGTCTGATTAATCGAATCTTGATACACTGAAATTTGATATCCTAGTGAACTGTCGTCATCATTAAATGAAATACCATCATAATCCTTGGTTACAGACCACACCTTTTTGTCGTCCTTATAAATCTCAACACTTTCACCTTGCTCCTTCTTATTGAGCATTTTGAATACAGTTTTACCATCATAACATGTAGTAATAAAGTAACCGTTGATCTTTGTACATTCGGCAACATTTCTCATAAAGTTATAAAATGTTTCGTTGTTTTGAAACATATAATGAAGAGCAAACTGACATGATGAAACATTGAACCCGTCAGCACCCTTTCCATGCTGTCTACGAACAGCGGGACCCAATTTTTCATCGGCAGCATTTGTTCCAAAAACTGATTTGGTAATTGCAATTGCTTTATCGGACAACATCGCATCACCTGATCGAATATTCTTGCTACTATTGCCGTTTACAAACAACGCATAAGGCATCTGTTTGAAATCTCTGCGATAGTTAAGGAATCGAGCACAAGCGCCGTTTATTCGATTTTCAATATTGTCCTTAGAAATATCAATGCCAAATACGAACGACAAGTTTGCAGCAATCCACTTAGGAAAGTCGCCACCCTTGCCACATGCATAATCAATGAGAGTGTTTCCCTTTCTTGAAACACTTTGAATCAGCATCTTCTTGACTACCAAATTATGGAAATCGCGCATACCAATTGTTAATTTATCTGATGACATACTGTTATAGTAAATATCACTGGATATCTCTTCAGATGGAATGTCCCTTCCAGTAAATATCATAGTATTGGTAATTGGATTATGAATTGAATACCAATTGTTATTTGCTGTTGTATAGTCATTACCAAAACTATTCAATCCTTGTCTGAATTCCGCAGTCTTGTCGTAACGCACACGTATTGGTTCCCATTTCCAGAGACCTTGATTATCCTGATTGTAAGCAAATTCCACTATAGTATTATCAGTAAAAGTCTGTCTTTCAATAGTAAACATTTGAGGATTGTTAGTTGCGTCTGACTCCAACATTATGTTACATAAACCTGCTTGGGGATCAAATGGATCCGATGGATAGAATTGAACAGGTCTATAATTGTCTTCGTTTTCACTCTCTTTCGCCTGGGGTAATTTGTCATCTAGTACATCTTGGCACGGATTAATGTAACCATGTCGTTTCTCATCAAATCCAACTTTCAGAATTAATGTTTTGTACTGGTTGAATTGTGTGGTTTCATACATATTTATACCATTTTCAAAAATTGGAGTCACAATATCATTACCATCAGCGCCCTTCTTAGTTGTTACTAAGAAGTCAATTGTGTTATATTGAGGTGGTTTCCATTTGAAAGAATGATCCCATCTTATCTTCTTTAAAGGTCCCGCTTCTAAGAAACGATTGCTACCAACACCTAGTAAAGTGGGTGTAAATATGAGACCATCTGTATTGTAATTATAAAGTCCACTTTCAATCCTTTGCTGAATATAATTGCACGCTTCAAAAATGTTGTAATTTTCAGCAGGCATTTCATATTCCTCTTCTTCATCCCTACCCTTTTCTTTGCCTGAAGATCTGGACTTAAAACGAGGATAGAAATTTTTTGAAATAATAGTCATTGGACTTTTATTTTCATCTTTGAACATCTCCATGATCGACGCAGCAGCGCGTTCACCCTTTTCATTGCCCGTCTTTTTAGACATTATTGACACTGGTTTCAGCGCTTTAATAAATTCTTTTAAAATAGGCAATCGACAACCTTGTTCAAAATATTTGGTGTCTTTGTTAGGTACTTCGACAAAAGGTCTTGATCTTAGATCGCGTCCAGATACAAAATAAATGTCGAATGCGGCAAATGTATTAATAAATTGCCTATTTACTTTATCGTGCAGAATAAGTTCTCCGTCGATTAGCGAATTGAAGCATTTTGGATTTTCTGATTTTGCGCCAGTAAATAGGACATTCATATTCATATTAATGAGATAAATGCGACCTTGGTCATTAACGTATAACATATGTCTATCACCATCCGCCTTATCTGTCACGACATATGAATATGGCGCTGTGATATTTGGAACGGTCATATCCGGATTAATAGGCGCAATATTTTTGATCTGTAATGTTACTGAACTAGGACCAATAAAATCATTAGGATAAACGCGATCCTTTGGCACATATTCTAAGTTCTTTTGTTTATACTCTTGATCATGGATCATTTTCATGTAATTCATGAGTGTCTGTTTTTGCTCGGTATATGAGACTGGAAAGTTGGTGCACTGTAATCCAGACAAAACGATCTTTGATATATGTTCAACGCCTCTGGTCAGCGCTTCAGGACTGTTATATTTTATTTTTGCATCAGAATTTATAACCTCAATCTCAATTTCATATGTTTCTGGATTCTGAAACACGTTCGAATCTTGAACGTTATATGTCTTATTAAAGCGCCCCCTCTCATCTCTGGAAGAGGTACGAACAATACTGAGATCAATACGAAACGGATATAGTACATTGATAAATGATATGCGTTTTACGTAGCGAAATAGTTTTCTAGATTTGTTCCAATTTTGAACCAATTCTTGCCCAATTTTGCCATTTTTACTGACCTGTTCTTCAACCTTATAAGTGACTCTAAAATTGAAGTCGTCAAAATCGGCGCTTTGAACTACTTCTTCACCATTTTTAACATCATTCTTTTTAAGAATATTAACCTCAGTGAACTTGGTATCTATTAAATGTTCCAGATTGTTAGTTCGGCAATACTCTTGAATGTTTGTTAATCCGTCAATTTCCACACGGAATCGATTGAAATCACCCGCTGTTCTAAACTCTCCACTTTTGTAATCTAGAAATTCGGGTTGGATTTTTAGAGTGTAGAAACCATTTGCTGCCGAAGGATTAAAATTCATTTCCTTTAACTTTTTAACAACATTATCGTAGTCAATTTTTGTTAGATGTTTGATTCCCCTTGTTCCAAATTTGACTTCCATCTCGTATTCACTGTATTTTCCAGGAACCGAGTCTAATAATTGTTTTGAAATAAACAGCAATTGTTGCCTAGGACTTATTTTATGGAGATTGTATTCAGATTTCTTTTTGCTAGGATCAATTAATTGTAATACTGGCAGCATTTCCGACATTTTATAGGTGTCGTATTTGGAGTTAGCGTAAGTCAGTTTTTTCAAAATCCCTTTTTGATGATCAATTGGCAGTCCAATAAACTCTATTCTATATAGTTCTTTTAGTTCATTGATTTGTTCCTCCTCAGACTTTTTGAGTAATCTTATTTTTTCCTGTTTCGACATATCAACGAAGACACTATTTAAAGGGAAATCGAAACGAGGTCTTACTGATTGGTAACCATGTTCATTTGGTTCTCTTATTAGGAAATCTGGTGTATCTGGACTATTATTTGAATCTCCTTTATTTACAATCGGGTTTGACATTATATATATAATGTATATTTATTTTTATATTCTTTATTCAATTTTTTCTAAAAATTTTGAACAAGAAGTTCATAAATATCTTTTTTGGTTAATTTCTTTTTATTCCCTTCATTTGTATTGGTATTTGCAATATTTATATCTAATTTTTTACATAATTCAAGCAATTCGTCTACTTTATATGAAGACATGGATTTAAGTCCGCTATCAAAAGTTTGTACTTTATAGTAAGTGTTTTGTATATGACTAATTTTATCGGCGTCGATATTTAACTCAATATGATGTTCAAAACTGACACTATTTCTGTGTATAACATGGATCTGAGAAGAATCATTGGTTATACTTTCATATATTTTTCGCTTATCAACTAACAAAATATTAATCTTTTCAAGAATACACAGGGCAAAAAAGGTCTTTATCGATATTCTTTGATTGTGCGCCAAATCGTCTTCTAAATCTGACAATGGTCTGATCTTATTAATTTTCAATATGTCCTTGTTCTTTCTTAAAAGATCAATATATTTGAATTTCTCTGACTTCTCAATAGTGAAATGTTGGTTGCCGACTTCCATCTCATATTTGGAGTAACCATACTTTAAAATATAAAAGCACCAAAATAGTGAATCTGATTGAGATGGTTTATAACTAGTTATTACTTTTGTTATAGGTTTATTTGTTTCCAACGTACTAACATGCTTCTTAGCAATTCGATCAAATCCAAATTTATCCTTATTGAACCGCGTGATATTCTTACTTGTTAACATATAATCTTGTAGATCTTCTACAACGTTATATACTACAGTGTTATTACTTTTATTTGCCAGTGACATATTTGTTGTTACTAGTAGTTGTAATATTATCTTTATTATCTTTTAAAAAGTAAATATTCTTATAATTCTGCTTCTGTTGTTCAATGTTATTTAATTCGACCTCCTGGGTATTTACATATTGGATATAAACTAACAACTCGTCTAAAATAATGTCATCCAATTCAGTCAAATTAATGTGTATTCCATACTTGTTCTCATTTATAATGACATTGTGTTTTGTCAAAATTCGCAGCACTTCAATCTGATTGAACTTCGACATGCTTTCAATCGTGTCTCTAATATTATTAATTTTTAAAAAGTTGTCCTTATATTCATGCGAAGCAATACTAACAGTCTCCATAAGTATATTATAACTATAGTTTCCTTTTAATACAATATAATGGAAAACAATATTTCTGTGTTGCAAAGTAAATAATTGCGTTTTATTTAGGAAAAAATAATATTACACATTGGAGCAAATTAGTCGGGAAAACTTCGTCGCGGTTAAACGTCCCCCAAATTCAGTCGCGGTTTCTTGGGCGCATATTCCTTTTGCGGCACCAACTCGGCAATAATCGAGACATACTTGTCATTTAACTCAAATCGCTGTGCAATAACACGCGCTACAAACTTCTCTTTTTCTTCGATCGAATTGAAATAATCACTTGAATAATAGTGATCCCTCGCTATAAATAGCACAAATGGTGATGGCGTCTCTTCTGAACTCTCAGCGCGAACACCTGCTTTGGTAATATTTTTAGCGACACAATTTAATAACATTCCTGCGACAGGGAAACAAACCGAGCATTCAAACACTACATCAAACACTACATTATTCGCCTTTATAACTCCACTTGAATACGTGATAACCCTAACTGACCCAGTTTTTACAAAACCCTCTACAATACATTTTCCTTCAACCATAGATCCAATAGTACGTTCTATAGTCTGATGAAGTTCTTTTCCTATGGCGTTAATTGGCAGCGTAATTGTCTGTGTAATTTGGGAAAGACTATATACATTCTTTGTTTCTTTTTGTCTATTTTTAGGTTTAGATAATTTAGCAATTTGGGATTGTTGTTGAGGTTCCATTATATATATTTAATATGTATTATTTCTTTTAATTATTTTTCAATTTTATTTAAATAATTAAAATACATGCCGTTTACATTGTTTTATTGTTTTTAATTAATTTTTTAATTAATTTTATTTTCTTTTCATTTCGTTTCACTTTGGACTCGTTTTACTTACTACTTGGACAGTTTTTCGCGCTTCTCAAACTCATTATAGATCGCCCTTTCTGTTTCCAAAAACCATAATACTTTATTTTTATTTTTACGTTCTTCTTCTTCTTTTTGAAAACTTCTTAAAGTAAATTCTTCACGAATACACAATTCATATGCACCATCTTTTGTTTTATGTTTATTCATCTCATTGTATTCTTCTTCCGTCATCTTTGCATCCTTTTTAACCTTCTTGAAGTAACGCTGCTCATCAATCTTCTCATTTTCTATATAAATCATCATATCAATAATGTGTTCCTTTCCTGATTGATCACATCGATACGCTGTATTACGTTCATCCGATGTATTCTTTATCTTCAATGTCATGTACTTTCGATTACTTTCAAACCCAACGAACCCAACAAATCTATTCAATATATCGCCTTTTGTTAGTTTGTATTTCTTTTTGATCGCCGAATCTAGATCTCTTATATCTTCCGGTTCTGCTAGTTGCCATACTTTGTCCTTTAATATATACACATTCATATTTCCATTATCATCTCCATCATTCAGTAAACTTGACGGACCATTGAATATAACTACACCAGTAAGACGACCTTTTGCCGATTGGATCCTCTTTGCCAATAAATACTTATTTACTTCTGTCATGAAAAAGGTGAATAATTGCTTCAACAACACATTCTTTTGCTCAATATTTTTACTAGTTGGCGTCAATTGTTCCGATAATTTTAAAGCACTTGTTAGTACATCTTCTGGAATATTACTATTTATATCTGTGTTTTCTTCTAAATAATTCATTAGATCCACTCTTTCTTGCAGCATTAATTCGTCTACAATATGTTGCGCTAAAAACGTATATAGTCTCTCTTCACGCTCTTTATCTGTGATACCTGGCATTATTTGGTCATCTGTCTTCATCTTTTTAATTATTACACCACAATTTTCATACCAAAGATTATCCACCTTAATTGCTTTATTGCTCTTCTTTGAAGATATTAATACAGCAGTAATGTAATTTCCAAACATCTTATTCAGGACTCCTAATCCAGACATTTTATCGCCCTCTTTCTCTAAAACTGCCAAATCAATATTGCGCTTATCAATTACTTGCTTCACTAGGTCAGTCTTTATATCAAAATTAATCATATCATGTTTATAGTCAAGTGGTCTTGATCGCTCAAACACAGATATATTGGGGTAATTCAACTCGCTTGGTTGAAAGAAATAGTATTCACCAATATTTACTAAATGACCTGTTCGACCATACTTATCTGTAATATATTCCGAATTATCTGTGATCATTTGTGTTAGTGCAGCGTAAATCTGAACCGTTGGATACCTGCGCTCTCGCTTTATCAGTTTCATTAGTGTCTTCTTCTTAAAGAAAAACCTACCATCTTGTTTATCTGAAAACAACATTCTTATTTTTTGGATGATCTTATCCGAATTAACTAACATAAATGTCTCGTTATAAGTATTCAAATTAAACTCATTATCTTGGATTTTATGTTTTGGATCCTCTGCGTCCGGCAAGCAATCCATTTTACACGATTGATAATCACATGTTGCAGTGTTGTCTACATCACCTACAATAAAATCTGGAATGTCTTCATGGTTGGATAATACCTGGTCCACCTTGGCGTCTTCACCCAAGATCTCTTCAAATTTGGCAGTTGTTAGTTGCGTCTGATCATGGTTAATATGGCAATCAACTGACACTTGCTTCAATAAACGCGTAACATTGCCTATTTTGACTGCTTTCAATTCTGAAATACGGTAAACATACAAATCCACCGCTTCTTCTTCCTTTTCTGTCAATAGGGTCCCATACAGGAAAATCTGGACATTTCTATATTTAAATTCTAGATCCTTGTGTGAAAAATTACGCACACCTCTACCAATAATCTGCTCTAGACGACTCACGTTGTACCATGGGTCTAATATATGTATTTGTCGTATTGACTTGAAATCAATACCTTCTGAACCTGCTTGTGAAAGCAGTACAACCTTTATTTCACGACCTGATGTGTCCTTACCTTCGTCAGTCTTTGGATCCATGATTTTTTCCATATTATCACCATTTGTAACATTTTTTACATCCGTGTCATTATTGGGTGACAAACGTCTGTCACCAGTAATCATTACATATTTGGCGGGACAAAAATTTGATTTACTTGTTGGCGGTTGCATTGTTCTAACATCTACAGCAGGCGTCGGCGCCTTTTTAAATAATGATTTACCATTATACCTTGTAAACCCCATTTCTTCCAACGCTAATGCCATAGGTATTAACCCGGCGTCAATATAGGATGAATAAATTAGGATAATACCATCAGACACTCGGGGTTCACCTGCACCGTCATTTGATGTATTACCATAAATATAATCGCAAATGGTTTTGATTTTTGCGCTATATTGTTCAATATTGGCGGGACTAAAAATGGGATCTTTTGCGTATTGCGGTTTATATTCAAAGTCACCTTTATTTAATGGTGTAATAGAATCCTTGTAATTCATGACCCGTTTTAAACCATCAGTTCCGGTTAGTTCCTTTGGATTTATATTCAGTACTTCTGCTGCTCTTACATCTGCTGCGCTTGCTCTTATTGCTTGTTCTGCTTCTGCTTCTGCTTCCACTTGGACCTTCTTCTTTCTTCCTCCCCCAACCGATGAACTAACAGAAGAAGGTAGTTCATTTTTTACTGTCGGAGCATTTGATATTGTCTTGTCCAGTTCAATTATGTGTGTGCCTTCATCGGAAACTTCCTTTACTATTGGTTTAAGGTTAGATACTCCTTCTTCTGCTTTAGCACTTGTAGCAATAGCAGCAGCGCTAGGTTCATCTACATGTTCTGGTCCTTTTTCCATTACCCTCTCATATTCATCCGACATTTCTTCTTTTTCCACATTTGACAACTTGGGCGCTAAACTTTCCTCTTGTTTCTCAGATACTACGTCATGTTTTCTAGGACTAACTCTAGGACTAACGCTAGGACTAACGCTAGGTGTAGGACTTGCTTCAGGATCTTCACGAATATTAACATCATCACGTTCATTTAAATCTTCATAGTCATCCTCATCTTCTGATTTGGCGTTTACGTCTGGTTCAAATTTTGCAAGTCTTAAAGACAGTTCTTCTAAATCTGGATGAGGATAAACAATATTTAACGCCTCAATTGGCAACTGTAAGTCCGTGTATCCAAATGACTTGGTAGATGAACGTTTTCTCAGTTTATCAATAATATAATTATATCCCATTTCTTGCACTGAACCAATCTTTGTCAAAAACAAACTAAGTTTTTTAATTATCTTCTTTTTACTAATTGGTTTACCATTCAATTGATATCCAGGGTAAGGAATCTTTACTTCAGTATTGAATGTTTTACTCGGAGCAAACAAATCCGGATAAATGCGGAACGGAAATGTATACGGGTTTTCACCTCTGACATACGAAATATATCCATTTGCCTTTCGGATCAACATTTCCCTCCCTTCTTCGGTAATATTTCCCGTCTTTATATCAAAAATATCTGAAATATTAATAATTCCCCGACCATCATTCTTATTCATCAAATTTAAAAGCCAAACAATTTCCTTATAACTATTAAACATTGGCGTCGCCGACAACAAAAGTAAACGCAAATTATCCACGACACTTACCAAGTACATCAAATTTTGAGCAACACTTTTATTATTATTATCATTCGCAATACGAATATTATGAACCTCATCGATCACAATTAGTCTGTCACTATATTCGTTTTGAAGATTCCTAATTTTGACTGTCTCCGAATCACCCTCCTTCCAATGCTTGGCGATATCATTGGAAAATTGTAAGTAACCTACAAAATAATAGGAAGAACTAATTATGTTTTTCACCTGCTGTATTACCTTGTCGCGCGATAATCCTTTCATACCAGTCGGATTAATCTCCTTTAATAACTTGTTACCTAAACAACCCTTAATAGTCCATAATCCATCAATCAACTTCAACTTTCTCTCGTCAAATAACTGTAATTTAAAATTGTCCTGGACGTTTGGACTCGCAACAATAATAATCCTCTTAGAAATACCCATTTGTTTCAAATAATCACGCATCTCTTCACAAACACCAATGGCGCTACATGTTTTACCTGATCCAAGACCATGAAATAACAACAAACTATTATAAGGTGTCTGAAATGACATGAAATTCTTAACAAACGCTTGCTGAGGAAGCAATTCATATTCAGCATTACTCAATTCGTCAGCGCGCTGAGCAATTGGCACGATTGTTCCGTCATATTTAGTATCACTAAATTCTTTCTTGTGTTTAATCTTGATATTGAAGTTCGGATCATCCAAATCTGGATATAAATACTGGTAATCATTTGGTTTCGATCCTAGTTCATCCCAGTTTTTCGCCTCTATTTCCAACAATTCTTCATTTGACGGTTCATCTTTATTTATTATTACCTCTTTCTTACTCGCCTTTTTCATCGCTTACTATATATTATTAATATAATCTATATTCTTGTAATACTTTATTAATATTCAATATTAATTGTTTTTTCTCTAAATTATAAGGTCGAATGGATTCCAAACACTCTTCTAATGTCTTCCACTCCAATTTGCTCACTTCGGTCGGTTGGAAGTCTGGCAACAAATCTTCATTTTGTTCCATTTTCGCCAAAAAATACTTGTGTTTATAAGATTTATGGTTTGAACCAATAAATATTTCTTCAAATGGCATCAAATTTTCCACAACTTTTATTTGTTCTCTTGCATATCCAGTTTCCTCCTCAAATTCTCTTAGAGCGCAATCTAGATCCTTTTCTTGGAAATTACGCCGACCTTTTGGGAACTCCCATTCGGTCTCTAACCATTCCGTTGTGCTGCCATTTATAAGCGAGTCAATTGTTATTAATTCACCATTGACTTGTATCCCTGCCTTTAGTGCGTCAAATTTTTTCTGCGATGACAACTCTTCGCTTTTATACTGCGACCCAATATTTGTTTCTCCCCACATATTTCGCCATAATGTTTCAAATGAATTGGTTTGAATGTTTCGCCTTTCTAAAACAGACATTTCATTAAAAATGCTCTGTAACTGCTCTACATTATGCTGTATATATTTCCCACGAATGAAATCAATGTAACCAAAACTGTCTTTGCGACGAATCATTAGGAACTGTATAACATCATTCTTCACGCGGAATAAAATGACGCCGTAACTGGTAATTGGTAACTTACATTGATGGAATAGATGACCTTGTTTGCCGCAATTATTACATACATTATTTTTACTCATTTAGAATTAAACTATATGTGTTAATATAACGTTGTTTTTATGTTGTTTTAGAATAGATGCCTGCTTTAAATAAACCATCTTTCAGTTTAGATCCAACAATTTGGGGACCGCATTATTGGTTCTTTTTACATACAATTGCCATGACATATCCTATTCGACCAAATGATGTGACAAAGAAGAAATATTACGAATTTATACAGAACTTGCCATTATTTATACCCGCAGAAGCGATGAGCGGCGAATTTAGTAAATTGTTGGAACAATATCCGGTAACGCCCTATTTAGATTCGAGAGATTCATTCATTCGATGGATGCATTTTATACATAACAAGATCAATGAGAAACTAGAACAACCCAAAATATCAATCAACGACTTTTATGTCAAGTATTATGAAGAGTACAAACCCAAGAACATTAAGATGAAAGAATATTACCGATGGAGAGAGAAAATCATATATATATTAGTTGTATTAGGAGTCACCGGATTAACAATGTATTTGTATAATAAATAAGGATTTACATTATTTACACCTTTAGAATCCATGCGCATTTGATATCTTATCTTTGATAGAATAAAGACGTAAATATTACATTTAAAAAATAAAAATATAAAATTATAATTATTATATATATAATTATTATATGGAACGTAAAACAAAAAAGAGACATAATAAGCATCATCTGGACAAGAGAGTTCTATCAAAAAGACGCAATACAATGAGTGGCGGCGCTAAGGAAGATTATGCAGAATATGTCAAAAGTATGAAAGAAGATGAAGACTACTGGACTGAAATTCTTAACAACGCTAGACCAATATATGAAGAATACATGAAATTAAAAATTAAATATGATCAAATTAATCGAGCACTTTTTGATATTAGCGATGCGCAAGATAGACGAGGAACTGTATTGCCAGGTACTGAAAATAAAGGTCAAAGTGGAGTTTTGGCAACAATTCGTAACACTGCTCTCGCTGTACCCGCAGGTATTAACGCTAGCATTAAAAATTTAGTAAATAGTACATTTGGATTAAGTAGTTATCAGGGCGCAACAAAACTGTATTATTATTATACATTAGTTAGCGAAGCAATTTCGGCGAGAGAAGATGAAATAAATGACGCAAAATCCAAAAAGAAATATAATGATCTATTTTCAGAAAACAATGGAACTCCTGCGGTACAATATGAGTTCTCTAATTTTGAATTGGATGTAAAAATTAGTATGTTGGAAAAAATTAATGAACAACTTACAGAAATGCTTAAATTTATAGAAACTCCTGCTACAAATAACAAGCAAAGACCCCTTGAAGAAGTTAAAAATCGTTTGCGTTGGATAATGATAGAAACTGAATATTATGGTATAACTCAAAACGCAGGAAATCAAACTGTTGCTCTTGGCGGTATACAAACCAAATATATACCTCCAAATAATAATTGGCGAACTGCTTTAGAAGACAATTTAGATAATTTACAAAATGAATATAATGAGAAAAAGATCGAATTTAATGACGAAATCAGTAAATTTCAAAGAATAAAATTTGAAAATGTTATTGATATAATAACAAAAACTATTTTAAAATTACAAGAGAGCAAGGAAATTAGTGAACAAGATAAACAAAAATATACAGAAGCGTTCAACACATATATGGAAATAGTTCATGTTATTGAAAGCAATGGGTATTATAGTACAAGTGCTATTGGGCAGTTTAATTGGTCTAATTATATAGAAAACAGACGTAAAACGTCTGGATTGGGAAGCAGTTATCCAATTTTGAAACGAATTCAAGATTTTTTCCCTAACAAATTCAAATCAGATTCTGTTAATAAAATTGAAAAATTTAGCGCTGTTTATGTTGACGTTATTTGTCTTGAAAAAGGTGAAGAAATGCCTTCCAGTGCTCCTCTATTATTAAAATATGGAGAAGTTTTTGAAAAACATGATAGTGTTTCCTATTTGAATGATGAATTTCAAAGTATTTTTAATGGAATAATAGATGATAGTCAGCATATGTGTAATTTGACTATTAAAATTCTTACTAATTATAATATCGCTTACGCTATTTTGAATAACGCTGCTGCATATACTGCGTTGACTGCTGCTCCTTTGTTGAACCGGGGTGTCTTACCTCCCCGCAATATTGATCAAATTGGACTATTTATTTCTCTTATACCAAACGCTGTTAGAATTACTTTTAATGGTTATAATACTGCTGCAGATTATAGTAATAAACGAATGTTGCTTGTAAATATTCTTACTCATAATGATATTAGACCTTTATTATGTGCTAGAAATGTTTATCCTGTTCTTAGACAATTTTTACCTGATTTGCCTGATATTAAATCGTTATCGGATCCAAATTTTGAACTTGTCTCTAATATTTTGCATATTAGTTTGAATGCACCACAAAATCGTAATTTACCAAATAGTCCTGAGAAGTTAGTTACGAATGCTATTACTGTTCTAAGAACTGCTGATAATACTTATCCAACCCAAAATGCTTTAATGCTGTCACAATATCCTGTAGAGATTTATAATCAAATCACACTTGCGGTTTTAAACGACGCTGATATTGACGCTGGTATACTTAATGCGAACTATCCAGCATATCAGGCAGCGATAGGAGCGCTTGATGCTGATGCTGCTGCTGCTGCCGGTGGTCCCTTTTCGTCACGTCAACTTAAACGAGCAATCGCACTTGCGTCTTATCCAGGCAACAAATTGTTTCAATTAATTATAAATACTCTTACCAATAGAGACGTCGCTCAATTTTTACTGAATCCAGTAGACGTCGCAACTAGAAATGGTGATCCTAATATTCTCGCTAGAATAAAATATGATTTGGTCAGAAGTGTCTTGAATGATCCTAATACGGGAAATAATCGGGTGCTTGCTTTTAACGCTCCCTCTGACAATTGTGGGTTACCAATGGCAATACCATCTGTAGATAATTTTATTTTATGTTTACCATACGCAGTGGTAAAGGCATATGATCGTGCAACGCTAACAGCAGATATTTCAAAAGTTGTAGCGAGGAGAAATATTCTTAATCGCATATTTAATGACGATTACCAACCTGCTGCTGCTGGTGCTCTCGTGGATAATCCTGTGTCAAGTGGTATTATTGTTGAGATTAATAACGCTAATCTCGTCGCTGCTCTCGGCGCTGCTGACGCTGCTGTCAAAGTTACTGCCGCCACAAATCTTAAATACAATACAGACGCTAGAAATGCGTACAATTCTCTTAGATATATTTTGAGATATCTATCTGATGCTCCCGAACCAATAGCACAGGCAGCAGTGGCAGGCGCAAATCCTACATATAATGCTTTGGCAGTTGGTGCTAATGCCAATTTTGAACGTGCGATAACATGTGCTTTTCCATGTACAACAGGTGTTGAATATAATACCAATGGTAATTTAGCGTGTTGTATTGGAATAGGAGGCAATTGTGTTTACATTATACAAACCACCAAAGGTGGAGATGTATACGCTTATGGTAAAATAATTAAGAGGATTGTTCTTGAAAATAATGAAATCGCAAGTTGCGCATTTTTTTGTAATAATGACGATGATGTATTAATTGGACTGTATACGCGTGGATCTGATGCGTATCAGAATGATCGTAATTCGGCAAATTTCCTACCACAAGACGGAGTAAATCTAGCAGTTTCAGAATCAATAATTAAATCTGTTCCCGAGTTTAATAATATAAAATTAATTAACTGGAAAACTGGTAAGGAAAAATATGAATTAAATATTCTAGGGAATGTTGTGAATAATAACCTGAAACCATTAATTAGATTGACTCAAAATAAAGAACAATTTATTGTCGCTTACAGAACGTTTTTTAGTTTACGAGACATTAACACTGGACAGTCTGTTATCGAAAACGCAGATGGACGAGTTGACAACGCTAATGGAAATGTTCAACATATTGCTATTAGTTCAAACGCAGATCATGTTATATTGGCGTGCGCTACAACTCCCACAAGAATATGGGGTTGGCGGATGAATGCCGATACAAATACTTATGAACAATATACTACTGCTAATGTGCTAGCTGGGGGGAACATTACAGGTATGGAGTTTTCTCAAAATAGTGATCCAGAGAAGCAAAATTTTATTATATCATATGGTACAAATATAGCAGCGTATAAAAAAGAAAATGAGACAGACGCAAGCGCAGCAAGGCGTACTTATGTAATAATTGGCGCCGCTACTAATTTAGAAGGCGTAGGTGATGTAGCGTGTATGAAATATTGTGACAATAATGATGAATATTTAGCAGTGGGAATGAATCGGACTGGTGTTGCTGCTGCTGACACTAACGCAAACAGTAATGTTTTTATTTGCAAATTATCAATGAACGCTGCTCCAGTTATAACAGTTAAGATGGGTGTTGTTTTAAACCCAGGTATTAGTAGTCCTAGTATTAATTCAATTGGTTACGCTGAAAAAAATACATTATTAATTGGCAGATCAGATTACTCGATTAGTTTTCAAAGTGCACAAATTGGTGTAGAAAACACAGTAGAACAAATTAGTGATTTCACTGGTATAAAAATTGTAGAGTATACACCTAATTTTAACAAGAAAAATCCAGCAAGTGCAAAAATGGCAGTTGTAAGAAATGGTGAAGATAAAAAAGATAAAATAGAATTATATGATACCACAGTAAATGCTGCTAAACGAGTTGTAAGTAATAAAAAAGAATTAGTTACTAGTAATGAACTCACTGATAAATGTGCGATAACTTGCATTGCTTTTGATAATATAGAAGATGATGATGAAAAAAATGCTATTGTGGTAGCGTGTTGTGAAAATAAATTATTTGTATGGAATGGTACAAACACTCAAGAGACACCCATAATTACTGAAACTATGACCGGATCTGACAAAATTACATCTATTTCTTATAATTCAACAAACAATCATATTTTAGTTGGATTTAACAATGGTATTAAAATTTATACACTTGATCTAACAAATAACACTGTTTCAGCAGAGGTTGTAACCATTCCTGATACCATTTTAGCAACTACAAAAGTCTTAATAAGTCCAAACGGAAATATTGGTGTTGCTGGATGCGCTGACGGTAGTATTTATTCATTTAGCATGGATTTAACAAACGTTGATATTGATATTAAAAAATATATGGAAAAGGGCGCTCTAGCAACTCCTGTAACATCATTAACCTTTATGGAAGAAGATAAAAAACTAGTTTGTGGGTATAAAGGATTTATTAAAATTTGGGATGTAGAAAATACAACTCAACAAAATGTACCCAATATTGAATCATTTAAACGCAAAGTAGGTCGTTTCTTCTCCAAAGGGGTTGCTGCTCTTACTGGAAAAGAACGTCAAGTAAAAAATATAGATTCATTTTTCGATAAACAAACTTTAACGCAAAACAATGAAGATGTTATTTCTTTGTCTATATTTGGTGATCGGATAGCAGTAGCAAATAAGACTAATATTTATATATACACAAAAAATGATAAATGGGTTCAGGGTGCTGTAGGTTTAAGTGGTAGACTGGATCAAGTAAAAGTCTTTAATAATTTGTCTAATGTTAGTTATGTTTGTTTAACAACTAATGATAGTTATATTGATAACGCTAATGGTACTGTAAATAATGTTATGTTCACTTCACCAACAGGAGAAATAGTTATAAATTACACTCGCGTTGATGGTGTTATAACTTCCATGAATTATAGTAACAATGGCAGCATATATGTGTTGGGTATTTGTGATAGTGTTACTAATTATGGTTTAACGTTAGACGCAGCAGTAACATACGCTAAAAAAATTGCGGTTTATGATTCTAAAACAAGAAAGATGATTCAAGAAATTTCATTGACTCAAGGTACTAGGTTTGACGTACCGTCAGTTATTAAATTTAACCCAAATACTACTATTCCTCGCGAGTTTATTGTCGCTTATGGACAATTTATTATGAAAGCAGTAGATAATGGTCAGACATTTATTATTAAACCTGTTCGAAAAATTCCAGATAATAATACAATAACTGATATTATTTACAACACTCAAAATAGCAATCAAATCGCAATATTATATGGGTCAATTCAAATTTATGATTTTACTAGATCTCCTCCTAATATTGACACCAATTTTATTAGTAATTCTCCTGGAAAAGTAATAAGTTCAATTACATATTCTAATGATAGTACAAAAATTATTGTTTCTTCTAACAATAGAAGTGTTGCCGCAAATCCAATAGCAAGTGAAATAGATTATATTACAGTTGACGCAGCAACAGCAAAAATTGATCAACCACGTCCCATGATAACTCTTAGCGATAATGCATCTTATTTGATTACTTCAATTGCATCAGGAAATATTAATGGTATATCAACCATTGTAATAGGAACATCGGCGATAGGTAAGATGAAAGTAACCGTACCAAAGAAATTTCTTAATATAAAAACATTATCAAGTGCTCTAGATGTTACAAGTGATAAAAACAATATTTATGTTTACGATTCTGATAATAAAAAACAAGTATTTAAATGTTGCGCTTTTGGAGGTCCAATTAAAAGCGTTATGTATAGCAGTGATAATACTCTCATTTATGCGCTTGTTGATAATACAAATAATTATCCAATAAAAATACTGTTATCTGCTTATTTGGCGAAATATGCTGAAAAACTTGTGACTACTACAGTGACCATACCAAATACTATACCCACATTTCCTCCGTTTAATCCTGTTTTGAATCCAAATCCTTACGCTGATCCTGCTACTGCTAACATATATTCATTTAGTCGTATAGCGCATAGTATTCTTAATAATTTTGTTCTTATTAATCAATGTTTTAATAGACTACTGGGTAGAGATATTAATACTTCTTATACTCCTGCAACTGATAATACCACAGAGAATATTATACTATTAGTATCTATTCCAGGGTTTATCCAGGCACTTACATCTTTAAAAGTTGGTAGTAGTTATTGTAAAATAATAATTCTATTGTTACAAAAAATAAATCAAAATATACTCTCAATGAATCCATCATATTTAATATTAAATGAGAATGGAGAATTATTGGACACATATTTAAAAGATGTACTAGTTCCACCTAGTGAGTTTAATTCTAATTCAGTTACAAGATCAGATGTATTTAGTATTGCTGATAAACAGATTATAAACGGTAACAAATGTGTGAGTTTTTTATACTCAGAATTAACTAGTGACGCTAATTATGAAAAATGGATAGAAGAAGCAAGTTCTGTAATAATTCAGAAAGTACATAATTTAAATGATTTTTACCAGGTTTATATTCAATCCAAAGGTGATCGTGTTTCAATGAATAATATTCAGATGTTTGACGCTACTACAGGAAAATATAATAACTCATATTACACAGAAGATACAGATATTTTAATAAGTATTTTAAATAGTTTTGAATTGATAACTGTCCCAACAAACTCCAGATTAATTGCTTCAAGTAAATGGGATGATATAAATTCGCGAATATCAAATGCATATAGTGACCAATTTAAAGTTGTTAGTTCATTAGCGTTAAAAGATACAATTGACTTTAATATTTTCGCTGAATTTTATAACAAGTTCCAAAGTAATTTAAACTATTATACATGGAGGAAACCATTTTTTTACATTAGTGAAACAAATAAAGGACAGATAGAGGAGAAAAAGGGTATAGAAAGTAGAATACTGTCATTGATTGCGGATTATATTAACATAGATCCAAAATTAACGTCGCTAATTGCTTCAAAATTTACTACAGAATATAATAAAAAACTATACACTGATATTGATGGATTAAATATAAATAAAAATCAAAATAAAAATCAATACTTTGATAATGAGTATGATGAATTAAATTTTATCATTGGCGCTCGTCCACAATTATTACTAAGTACAAATTTATTAAAACCGTCCGTTCTTAAACTAACAAATGAAAATAGAATAATTACTTCCAATGAAAACAAACGTTATACAGGGAATTATTACAGAACATATACAGAATATAAATTAGGTGTAATAATATCTGGTGCAGAGAAAAGTTGGATATATACTCCACATGGTTATGGACAAATGTACTATGCGACTGGTGATTCAAGTGCAGAAGGTAGTTTCAAACAGACATCATATAGAGGATTTTGGAGAAAAGGAAAGTATCATGGATATGGAGAATTATGTTATGGTGAATTTAATGATAAGATTAGTCCCGTTTATTTGTATCGCGGATTTTGGGTAAATGGCGTTCCTAATGGTCCCGGTGTTTTGTATGAAGGAGAGGTACGGTTTGAAAATAAAATAGTGTACATTGGCAACGTTGTTAATGTAAAACCTAATGGACAAGGATTATATTTAAAAGAATATGACGCAAAAACTAAAACGGGTAAAATTTATTCTGGATATTGGGTTGAAGGTTTTTTAGGATGGACTGATGATTCATTTAAAACTAGATCAAATGCTATAATTCAAACATATGATGGCAGTAATAATCCTAAAAGCACGTATGATGGTCAAGTTATGAGTTCTGGAAAAGAAGATAATTTTTTTATTCCATCTGGTGAAGGTACAATGACTGAAATTAACGCAAATAATACTGAGACTGTTATGCAAGGCAATTTTAATACTAATGGTAATTTATCTGGACAAAACGTTTCCATCAAGACTATTGACAAGAATGATAATAAAGTAACAGTTCAAAGTGGCGTATTTAAAGATGGTAAACCCATATTGGTTAAGGAAGATGTAACAACGAAGGACGGAGAAACTAAGGCAACAAATGCGCAGTTGTTTACTTATGATGATAAGGGTGTTAAAACAGGAGATCCAGTTACTATTGATAATCCTGAGGCGGTTAATGATCCAACAAAAGTGCCTGAAAAATACACAGCACAAGTTCAAAAGGATATAACTGAAATAACGACTGAAAAGACGCAACAAGATCAAAGAGTGAATGATACAGGAAGGAGAATTGCTACGTCACTAGGAAAGGAAGATGGTGAAGAAGGAGTTGGTCAAGGTGCAACGACAAGTACAGCAACAATTCCAACAAAGACGCCTCAGCAAATTACTGCGGAACAAAGACAGAAACAAGAAGACACTGTTAAGCAGATTGAAGGTGATAAGCAAAGTTTTATTGCCATGAAACAACTTCAAACGGGTAAATATGTCAAGTTGGGGACTAATTTTACAGATGGTCAAAATACATCAATAATTAAATTTGGAGAAAAATACAGGTACATTGGTCCCGCCAAGAAACAGCAAAATGATAATCAAATATTAATATCCAGAGAATATGGCAGACTCGAGAAAATAAATGGCGATATTTTGATCCCTCCTAATTCGAATGAAAGCAAATGGTCAAAAGTTGTTGTAACGGATAAGAAATATAAGGATGACGCTGAATTGCCACCGCAATGGACTGAATATAGACCATACGCTATATTCGATATTATACCCAAGGACAGTGAAGTTGCCAAAATGTTTAGTCAGAGTGTTACTGATGCGTTGTTTTCAACTACAACTCCGGACCAAAGCAAATCTTTTATCGGTGACACAAGCACACTAAAAAAAATGAGCGATATCTTATATCGTGACATTGTGATTTACGTAAACGCTTATATTAAAGTACTTGAAAAGTTAATGGGTGGTAAGACTCCAAAGATGAACGCATCTGGAGAACAAGTGGATAGTTGTGGGCGACCCATTCAAATACAGAGTGGTGGCACTAGATCTATTGAAGACATAACAAAGGCAATTGACGAAAAAAATGCGGAAATTGTAGCGCTTAAGGAAGCAAATGACGCTGCTTTATCGTCATCAGATCCACAAGCAGAAGCAGCGAAAGTAGAAGCAGCGAAGAAATTAGAAACTGCTGAAACAGAATTATCAGGACTCCAATTGGAGTTGAGCGCAGCAGATGCAGAAAAGATTGCGAAGGAAAAAGAAGTTACTGACCTGGCAACCGCAGAAGAGTTGAAGAAGAAACAAGAAGAAGAACTAAAAGCGCAGAAAGCAGTAATAGATCTGACAGGAGTAGAAGAAGAAAAAACTGATGAACAAATAATAAAACCAACAACAGAAACAACTGCTCCGCAAAAAACTACAACAACAGTAGGTCCAAACGCCAGTGAATTCGATACATTTATAAATAACATGTACAACAACTTAACTGCCGATGATTCTGAATACCAATCATTTAAAAACATGGATCCAAATATTATACAAGATTTACCACTAGATGATAATTTTGTCAAATCTGTTTTAAACGCGATCATTGCGTCTGTTTCACCCAACGCTCAAAATCTATTATCAAGTGATTCCATTGGTAAGTATGACGACATCCAGGTTCTACTGATACTCAATAAAAATATAATCATATTGTTCAGTATGTATTTGATTGTAATCAGTAAATTGTCTGTCGAAGATCCGTTTGTAGTATTGAATATGTACAATGGTTTTAGACAAGCGTATAATAAAACAATGACATTAAAACAAGTGCCAAATATGGAGGAAACTGCTGAGGAAATATTTAACAATCAAACGACAAACGCCTTCATCAAATCAATATTAGCGGCGCTGGCGTTCTCAGTAACTGCTGGTGGTGTAACTGCTGCCGCGTCTGGCATGTTCTCACCTACAATGGGTGGTAAAAAATATACTAAGCGCAAGAAGGTTATTAAGAAACAATATAACACAAAACGTCAACGAAAATTAAATCTTAAGGGCAAGAAGTATGTCACACGAAAACTGAGGAAGAAGAAGCGAGTAAAGAAGAACAAGGATAAGAAGAAATAAAGATAATCACAAAGTAATTAATTTTATATAATAATATTATATGAAATTAGAGTTAATAATATTTGGAATAACAGGATTTTTGCTATATAACGCATATCATGATGGCAAGTATACCAAAGTCTTTTCGGCGTATAAAAAGTACTATAAAATGGCGACAATTGCCCTTGTTGCCATATCATTGTATTTATTATTGAAACGCAACCCAGACAAATCAAAGCAAATGTTATTATATACTAACAACTTGGTAAAATATATGCCAATCGATAAGAATACAATGGACATGATCACACCTATTTTTGATTTCACATCGAAGTCAAATGATAACTTCATGGGAGCGTTAAATGGTTTCCAAAATCAGAGTCAGATGAGTCCTGTCCTAGCGGCGCAACAGCAGCGAATGACCTTATCTGGTCAAAAGGGTACTAAACGCTCCGTTAGTGAAACGAAGAAGAAGTATGTTGCATTTAATCAAGACTGGAAATGTGGTCATTGTAATAATAAACTAACACATACATTTGAAGTTGATCATAAAATACGTCTAGAACATGGCGGAGGAAATGATCCGTCAAATTTAGTAGCGCTTTGTCGCGAGTGTCATGGGCAAAAAACAGCGAGTGAAAATATGTAGAATATAATATTATAATAATATAATATGAGTAAAAACGATAATAGTTGTATAAATGAACCAGAAATAAATAAAGAAGACGCGTATATTCTAGGTTTAGAAGGCAATATTAAAGGATTCAAAATAGCGTTGGCGTTATTAATTATTATCATAATTGTGGGTGTATTGTTATATATTTTTAATCCGGTTATAATAGATCAGGCGACTGACGCAGCAACAGATGCAGCAGATGAAACAGCAAACCAGATATCACTGTTAGATATGAAATCAAAAATAGTTTACATAACCATATCGACCATTATTTTCTTTACATGTGTAATCATGTTAGGTAAAATGTTTATTAAATCAAAATATGGATCTAGTGGATCAAGCGATCAAGGGTCTGGCGTAAATACAACTAACAAAACATCCATTCTAACCACAGTTGTTCTATTAATCTGTTCAATCATAATTATATTAATTGTGAGATTTAGTGACGATTTTAAGAAAAATACTGCTCTAACAATGAATTATTTCATCATGTTTCTCTTATTAGCGCTGTCATGTTTTGTCTATTTGTTTTCTACTAAAAACGATGATGTTAGTTACTCTCAGTTGCCAAGGTCAATCCAAATGTTTTATGATGACCGGACAAAATATTCAATCATATTTGTATTGTATTTGATCACTTTTGCTCTTTTGTATTATTATGATCCGTGGGGTGCAATGTCTAAATATGCTGGACTAACAATTTTTCTTTCAACTATTGTAGGTGTCGCAATATTTGTCATGATTTATTTGTACCAGTTCTATTTTACAAACCCATCCAAGGCGTCGACATTTTCACAGGCGCCAACATTCTTTACCTTCATGAAATCGTTCTATATCTTAATCGCATTGGGTATTTCTGGTCTGCTATTGTATGGACTCTTGTCTTTACTTGGCATGTTAAACCAAGACTCTTATAACAAGAGTGAAATGGGACACACAATATTTAATTATATAATGCTCGCTGGTATGCTTGCCATCATCTGGAAACTAGTGAACTCGGGTGGGTATCTGGTTAAGAACCCAGTATTCCAACTAATATTTAATACTATCTTGTATATTCCTTGTATTCTAATCAACATTGTAGACTACTTTACAGGACAATACAACACAAGCAAGCAAACTGAAATGACAATGCTTCTAATTGGTTTATTCTTATTTGTTGGTTATTTCCTTTTGAAGTACTTTATTATGCCATTATTTGCAAAACGCTATTATGGTCAGGGTGGTATATCAGTTGTAAATGAACCAATAACAACTGAAAAAACAACAACTGTTGCTTCATATCAGGACTTGAACGATGGTGTATATGTAGACCAAAGCAATATTGGTGGAAATAATGACGGATCGGGTATAGAAACCAACGCAGTGTCTGATTTCTTTAGACAATTATTGAATATTCAATCTGATCCCAAACGCAATTATCATTACGCACTGTCTTTCTGGTTCTATTTAGATTCATTTCCACCAAGTACTAGTTCGGCATATAATAAGACATCAAATATAGTATCTTTTGGCGGCAATCCGGCGGTAAAATATAACGCCGTAACAAATAGTCTGATTGTTTCTATGAAATACAATAGTGGTTGTAGGATTGCGCGAAGACCTAACAATCAGGGAGAAACAAAGGTTACCAACGAAAATGTAAACACATTGGAGGGTTTTAATCAAATGCGGAAGGAGATAAGGAACAAGATTGAGGAGGTAAAAACAATGCCCATGCAAGTAGAATTGGATGAAGACGGAAACGCTATAATATATGTAAAAGAAGGTGTCTTACTTCAGAAGTGGAATAACGTGGTTTTGAATTACAATGGAGGAACTTTAGATGTATTTTATAATGGCGAGTTAGTCAAATCGGCAATTGAATTAGTGCCATGTATTACATTTGATACATTAAAGGTAGGAGATGATAATGGTGTTAGTGGAAATGTAGCGAACTTGTTATATTTCAATGAAACCATTGATTATTTAACTGTGAATACTTTATATAATTCACTCAAAGGCGCCAATCCGCCAATCATTCCTGGACCTGGACCAACCATCATACAAAAATTAGTAACAATTTTTAAATAATATGACTTTGTAAATAATATCACTTTTTCAAATGAAATGAAAGGAAAGTAAAGGAAAAGGCAAAAAGCAAAAAGCAAAAATCAAAAAAAAGAAAATTCTATTTATATAATATAATATAAATGGAAGCGAAAAATGTATTGTTATTTGTAATTATTATTGTTTTACTATACATAGTTGTGAAATACGTTATAAAAGATGTGAATACGTTGTCTGGACTCGTATCTGCGCAAACAATGCAGAAGATCGACGCGAGCAGTTTAGCGTCTTCCTCTAGCGCCGGCGCCACTAGCAACTATACATATTCTATTTGGTTTTATGTTGATGATTGGAATGTGAAATACGGTGAACCAAAAGTTGTTTTTGGTCGAATGGCATCAGAGACCGACAAAAATAAACCATGTCCTTTGGTCGCCCTTGCGCCCCTGGAAAACAATTTAATTGTTTCTTTAGCAATTTATCCAGGAATGGATACAGCGCCAGTTGAAGGCACCACTGTTCCCGAATCAGATGTAGGTATTCATAGATGTATGGTCGCCAATATACCCATTCAGAAATGGGTGAATGTTCTAATTAGCACTTATGGCAGATCCCTTGATATTTACATTGACGGCAAGTTGGTGCGAACTTGTGTATTGCCTGGTGTCGCTCGAATTGAGAGTTCTACACCGGTATACATTACACCCAATGGTGGTTTTTCAGGTTGGACTGCCAAGTTCCAATACTGGCCTGAGTCGTGCGACCCACAAAAGGCGTGGAACATTTACAAGGCAGGATATGGAGCAAGTATGTTAGCGGGGTTATTTGGCAAATATACAATTAAGTTGTCTTTAATGGAAGGTGATACAGAAGAGAGTAGTTTTAGTATTTAAACTTAAGAAAAGTGTTTTTATTTTGTAATATATATATAAGATGAATACAGATTCTGGATCAAGTTCAAATCCTTTAAGCAAATTTATGTCGGGTAATACAGGTACAAGTAGTAGTAGTTTAAGCGTTGAAAGTGGTTTTATGCAATCAAATAGTCTTGTGGCGAAGGTTGCCTTTTTATTATTAGTGTTGTTTGGTTTTATTGTTTTATTGCGAATAGGAATTGCCATTTTAGGGTACTTTTATAGTCCACCTAGTTCACCAAAATTAATTGATGGAATGGTCGATGCATCGCAATTGATGATCATTGAACAAGATCCCAATGCTGTTGGTGCGAAAACGGTTCCTAGGTCAGTCAACGCATCTGACGGTATTGAGTTTACGTGGTCTGTTTGGATATATATTAACAATCTGACTGAAAATCAAGGCAAATATCGATGTGTGTTCTATAAAGGAAATGATATGAACGTTAACTATAACACTGGTGATTCACTAGAAGGTGTCAACTATCCTAATAACGCACCTGGTGTTTATATTGCACCTGACACAAATGATTTAGTAATATTTATGAACACATTTAATGTGATTAATGAAACTATTACTATAAATAATATTCCCTTGAACAAGTGGGTTAATTTAATTATTCGGTGCCAAAATACAACTTTAGATGTGTATGTTAACGGTACTATTACAAAGAGTCAGGAGTTACACGGTGTTCCCAAGCAAAATTATGGCAATGTGTATGTTGGTCAGAATGGCGGATTTTCAGGGTATGTATCAAATCTTTGGTATTATGACTACGCATTAGGTACTACAGAAATTCAAAATATGGTTGTAAAAGGACCTAACACAGATATGGCAAATAATTCATCCATGTCAATGAAAGATCCTAATTACTTGTCTTTGAGATGGTTCTTTTATGGCGCCAATGACGCATTCAATCCCTAAGACCACCTTTCTTTACTACGTTAGAAAAGGTGGTATTTATTTAAATACTATAGTATACTATAGTATATAATTATGGATCCAGGAATAAATTTCTATTGTTCAAACAGAAAAGGATATTTACCACAACCTCCACGAGAATGGTCTCGTGTTCAGAATAGTTGTTCTGTTATAACACCTACTGATGATACTGGTCTTTTTCAAGTGCCATATTCAAAAAAGGTGATCCCTTATTCGGAACTACAGTCCACATTAGCGATGATCAGTAAGGGCAACGTATTACAATACAAGAAAAACAGCAGTAATCTAACACAGTGGCAAAAATATTCGAAGATCGCCAAGGGACAGTGGGTGAATCGAACAAAAACATGGGCGACACAATCTGATCGTGGATATACGAACCCTAATAACTTGAATTTAATCCGTGTTGGTGGTGTCAATGTGACATTAAATGGGACGGCAACTACTTTACCAGTGACATGTCCAAAACCCGGTACAATTGTCTATCCGGTGTTGCCTGCTAACTCGGGCGGAGGAGGTGGTGAACCAAATCCAGTTTTACCACCCCCGCCAATTGCTCCAGTTGATGGTGGTAATGTGATTCCAATTACGCCTGTACCTGTACCCGAACCTGTTGTTATCCAAGACTTTGGTAACCTTGTTTGCGGTACCTATGAGAATGTCTGTACAGGTGAAAGAACTCCAATAATTTTATTGGATAATTGTCATCCTACAACAGACTCGGATGTACCGGGTACAATTGAAGAACTATGTTGGAACGATGGTAACCCAACATGGTATCCTAGGCAGCGGTATATCATGACAAATAGCGACAATAAGTGGCCTATTAATGCGGTTTTAGGATGCGCTGATAAATTTACCGCACCCGCGTTATCAGCGTCAGTTTTTTGTAACGTTATTACATTGTCTTGGTCATTTGATCCTTTTTACAGTATTTATAATATTTTTCAAGATGAATATACTTTACCAATTGGCGTTGTAAGTGGTACAACAAATACTTTTACTGTAACCATTAATAATCCTGAACCACCAGGTATACATAGTTTTTACATTAGAGGTATTAATGGCAATGTAAGATCGGAAGCGTCAAATATAGTGTTGGTAACGATTGATCCACCACCTGCTCCAGTCTTATCTTTTAGTACATTTTGTAATATTGCTACACTAACTTGGACTGACACTTCTCCTTGTAATTTGAGTTACCAACTATACGAAGATGGTGTGTTAATTGGTACAATTCCACCAGATAATTATCCATTTCAAGTTGAGATTGACCCACTAGGTAATTCTTTTTATGTAATTGCGTTAATAGGGTCTATTTCATCTGTTCCATCAAATATAGTTTTTGTAACCATAGTGCCACCACCTGCTCCAGTCTTATCTGTTAATACAATTGTATTTGATATTTCTAATTGTAATTGGATTGCAACATTAACTTGGACTGACACTTCTCCTTGTAATTTAACATATCAAATATATGAAGATAATGTATTAATTGGTACAGTTCCACCAGACAATTATCCATTTCAAGTTGCGATTAACGCACCAGGTCATTCTTTTTCTGTAATCGCGTTACTGGATTCCATTTCATCTGATCCATCAATTCCAATTGTTATAAATACGCTTCCACCACCACCTACTCCAGTCTTATCTGTTAATACAATTGTATTTGATATTTCTAATTGTAATTGGATTGCAACATTAACTTGGACTAATACAACTCCTTGTAATTTGAGTTACCAAGTATATGAAGATGGTGTGTTAATTGGTACAGTTCCACCAGACAATTATCCATTTCAAGTTGCGATTGACACACTAGGTCATTCTTTTTATGTGATCGCGTTACTGAATTCCATTTCATCTGATCCATCAATTCCAATTGTTATAAATACGCTTCCACCACCACCTGCTCCAACTAATTTAACTTATACACTTGATTGTAATACTGTGACACTAATGTGGGACCCACCTGGAACTTGTAATTATACTTATGAAGTATATGAAAATACCTTGGGTTTAATTGGTACAGTTCCACCAGATAACTATCCATTTCAATATAATCTCCTTACTGAGGGGTTTCAGTATTACTTTTATGTGATTGCTGTGCTTAGTTCAATTTCGTCTCTTCCGTCAAGTACGTTAGGTCCTATTATATTTAATGAATTTCAAACAAATGGTTTAGTAACGAATTACAATCCTTTATCAAATGGTACATCGGCAACTGGATATACATATATTTTATTTAATGATAGTAGTATTTCTAATTATTTTTTTACATATAATTGCGATAATCTTAATTTATACTATATGATTGTTGGTCCTGGTGGAACCGGTCAATCTGCCGCTACTTCTACTTATTTTTCAATTGGCGGGGCAGGAGGTGGCGCTGGCGGAATATATAATGGTTTAACCAATTTATCAAGTGATAACTATACTATTACAATTCCAGCAGTTAATAATACAAGTAGCACAATTATTCAAAATTTATCAGGTTTTAATATTACCGCGGAAACTGGAGGTTTTATTTCTAGAGGTGGTGTTAAGGTAAACGGTAGTTATGTATCACTACCTAGTACAACGGGTGGACAATTTGGTGTAGGTGGTACGCCATCTCAAGTAACACAGGGTGCTCCCGGGACTAGTAATCCATTTGTGTTTTATCCTGGAAGTGCTGGTGGTGTTGTTTTACAATCACCGTCGCTTAATAATTATATAACATTTATGGGCGACAATCTTCTATCAAATACACTTTTTGGCGGTGGCGGTGGTGGTGGTGGTACAGGTGGTAATGAAATTTTATACCCAACTACTCCTTATGGTCCAAATCATCCCGCTACAACTGGATATAATGGTGGTGGTGGTGGTGGCGCTGGTGGTTATGGGATAAGTGGTGGGATGGCTGGTGGTCAAGGAACTAATGGTTTGAATGGTGGGACAGGTGTTTTTAATGGCGCTAATGGCGGCATTGCGTTTACTAATTTGAGTCCTACTCCTGGTTACGGTGGTGGTGGTGGTGGTGCTGGATCAGTATTAGCGGGAGATTCAGTCCATAGTGTTGGTGGTAAAGGCGGACCTGCTATGTTGATGATATACTTTATAAAACAATATTAATTATAAATAATACTAACAAATTCAGAAAATTTAGTATTATTTTTGCTGCGTTAAAGTGACCTCTATTTCATTTACGCTTTACACACGCAGATTGGGGTTCATACACACGTCTTGTGTCGGGAAGATGTCACCGCTCATACACACATCATTGACGCCAACTTGAGCGCAAGATCTAGTGCCGCGATCGTCTCCAATGTAGCACCAACCTGCCTTACCTGTCGTGTAACTTGTTGATTCATTTGGTTGCGGTTCCTTTTGCTTGGATGCGTCATTTAACGCACTATCAAGCGAACTCTGACTCCATTCATAAGCGCCACCTGCTTGCTGGATTTGCTGCTGAACAGGCATGGAGTTGTTTTGACTACTGGTCGCCTTTTGCGGAGCAGGTTTATTTGTATTCGCATTGCTTGTCGAAGAACTAGAAGAGGTTGGCATTGAAGGCATTGTAGAAGGCATTGTAGTCGCGTTGCTTCTCGCTGCATCTTCAACCGTATCAATTGCTCCCGTAGTAGTGTTCGCAACAATATCTACACCCGCCTTAGTACCTGTCGCACTGGTGTTAATTGTCTGCTTGGTGGTCTCTAAAGCGCTAAACCCAAACAGTCTTAAAATAGGTCCAAAATAGGTATTTACAAAGTTGGAAACATCGGTTGTTGCTTTCGCTAAATAGATGAATATATTGATTCCTAAAAACGCCAAAATCAAAATTACAATTAACCATGTTTGCCAAGTGATGCTTTCAAAGAACCCAGTTGTAGAACTAGCAGTTGTATCTACCGCATTTGTTACCGATTCGCCAAATGTTGGCGCTGCATTTGTTGCTGCTACGCTGGGTGCCCTATTAAATGACAAACTTTCCGGCATTAATCTGGATAAAGAACTGGATAAACTATTTTTCTTTGCGCTTTCCATTAGTGTAGTTATTATAATAAAAAAATATAATAAAATTTTGTTATAATTACGTTTTTAGAATTTACAAATTACAATTTATTTGAATGTCAACAAATAGGTAAATTGATTCAATTGTCCTAAAAGTTCGTCGCGTGTGTTCATTAAATCACTGTTTACGCCAACACTTAGCGCCGCATCGCTACCCATGCCAACTAAGAATGCCTTGTATTTTTCAATTTCCTTCTTGAAATCAGAAATATCCGTGTAGTCCATAAGGGGAATGCTCTTGGTACCAGTTAAGTTTACGCGACTACCATCCTTGCCCAACATGATCTCAACAAAAGTGTCAATTGACTCATTCAAGTTGGAATACAGATCATCGGTTGCCTTGTGTTGCGCATAACTGCTCGTTTTCCAGTGATATAGTTTTACAGTATTCAGCATTTGTAAAAACATCGTGACTATGCTTTGGTGTGAATATTTGATTCTGGATATGGCACTAGATTTACGTAGTGCTCTGGTACCATTTTTTCGTCCTCTTTTAAATCTGAAAGTTTTCATTATAATATAGGTTAAGTTAAAAATTTGTTAAGTTTAAAAATGGGTTACACTCTCGGTATATATTCCTCGCCCAAACTATTCATCTTCTCCAATTTCTCAATCGTCTTTTCTAAATTGGATGCCTTGGAGTTCTGAAACAGATAATCAGTGCCAGGTGAATATTCATTCTTCTTAATCTGTTTATAAATCTTATTAATGTTTTGTGTTATTACGGCGATCTTTGCCTTGTCTTTTACGATCTCTTCTTCTACTGAAAACGGTTCTGTTAGTACACCAATAATAAAATACATAATTAAACGGCGCTTTTTATGACATCCTGTCCTGTAACGCAAACAAAATATGTTTAATGCACTGTTAACAATTCGTTGGATTAACGTACTGCGCTTGCCTGCCTCTTCCAAGAAAATATTCCAAACAATCCATATTATATCCATTTGGCATTTAGATTCTACATTTGCAAACTCACGGCGCTCACATTTGAACTTCTCCTTCTTTTGTTTGCATATATTTTCAAACTCCATAATCCATTCCATCCAATAACACGCACTAACACAGTTCTTGCCGTCTTCTGCTAGATTATATGCGAACTCATTTGCGGCAATAAATAGTTCTTTGGGGTCTTCCTTTAAAAAGATATGCTCGGCATATTTCACATTGGGCGCCTTGAAGCGCTCGGTCATCTGTGTCAGATCAAAGTCCTCCTTCTTGACTTTCACCTCGGCGTAACAGTGGCGACGCTTAGCTTCACATAGAACGCACATGACTTCACAAAACAACTTACGCATCTTTTCACTATTCCTTAATCTTATTTCCTGGTCTCTATATCCACTATTTACTATTTCCTTAAAATTAGAAATACGTAGATCCAAATAAGTCACCAACTTTGGATTACCAATATGAATATGCTTTGTATAGAATCCAATAATTGTTTCCCATAGGTCGGCGTAATGACCGGCGCAAATAAGTTCCGCACTCCAGTAACACGCCGGTTCAATTTTGGACTTGAATAAACTGTTTACTAGTTCTTTTTTAGCGTCCGTCTTTTTGAATTCCGAGAATGTATAACCTTTGAAGGCGTTCTGTTCTCTAACATCGTTAATTTCATATTCAGACATAATTTGTTAGTTGGTTAGAAAAAATAAACTAACAAATAACTAACAAAATCCAACAAAGTAAATAAAACAAACAATATAAATAGATCTTGATTTTTATAAATATATTATATTATTACATTAAATGTCATACCATTACACAAAAATAGAAGACCTAGTATTCAATGATAAACAATTGTATTTCAGAACGCCGCTAACTAAAGAACTTACACGCGCAACTGCATTTTCAGATAAGTATTTGTATTATCATAGTCCATCATCTATATTACATACTTCACAAATAAACTCCCTAGGTAAGTTTATTACGGTAAGTAGACGTAATAGTGGATCAATATATGATGACTATGATTACAGCGTATATGAGTTTGAATTGGGGATCGTAAATTGTAAACGAGACGGTAGAACCGATGGTGATATTTACTTGATTGGGATCCCAGATTCTGACGAAGGTATGACTCCAATGGACAATATGATGTATCGAGGGTGGCCTGTGTTTTACAATGTTTGTTAGTTTATTCTATTTTGTTAGTTGTTTAATTAGTTCATACTAACAAAATAATTTTCATTATTATATTATAATGATGGACGAATCGCATAATACGTTTGTTAGCAGTCGTGGTATTCTTAAGTCATGTGACTGGTTTTCAACTAATCCTCAATCTAGCGTCCAACGAATGATCAATTATCCGCCATTATTAGCGGCTGCTCCTGGTCAAATTCGATCCTTTTATATTTGCAGCGGTACAATTCCCTATTTTGTTAGTCATATTTTACCCAATCTTAAGAAACCTTTTATATTGGTTGGTGGAGATTGTGACGAAACAATTCCCAATGATATTTTTACAAGTACCAAAGCATTCAACACCTTTATTAATAACCCATTATTACTCCATTGGTTTAGTCAAAATTTAGCGTGTTTGCATCCAAAAATGTCGCCAATTCCGATTGGTTTAGATTATCATACGGTGGCAAAATGGAACGCTTGGGGAGAACGCGCTGCTAGTCCAGCAGATCAAGAGGCGCAATTGGTTTCATTGAAAGAAAATTCACTACCATTTTATGAACGCATTATTAAATGTTACGCCAATTTTCAGTTCCAAATGAAAACCAAATATGCTTTAGATAGAAAGCAGGCAATACAAGGTATTCCGACAGATCTTGTATTTTACGAACCCAAACCAGTAAGACGATTATTAACATGGCAAAGACAATCCAGTTTCGCCTTTGTAATTAGTCCGCATGGTAATGGTTACGACTGTCATCGACTATGGGAGGCGTTGGTTCTTGGGTGTATTCCAATTGTGAAAACATCAGTGTTAGATCGACTGTATGAAGACCTGCCGGTACTTATTGTGGAGGAATGGTCTGATGTAACTCAGGAACTTTTAGCAGAGACAATTGAAGAATTTAAGGAAAAACATGAAGCAAATGAATTTAATTATGACAAACTAACATTGAAGTACTGGGTTGATCAAATTGATTCATATAAGGGTCTAAAAAGTGAAGAGTCAAATGAAGAGTTAGATCAAGAACTAAATAACGAGTAAAATATTATTATTTATCCAACACATTTTATAAATGGACCGAGTGGAACAAATGAAGCAAATTCAGAGCGAAGGTTTGGCGCTGTTTACCAAAAAGAACGCAGATTACGGTGACGCATTTGCCAAATATGGCGTCATTGGTGTTTTAATGCGAATTGAGGATAAAATCCAGCGATCTTTATCTATAACCAAGAATGGTGTCAATTTAGTGAAAGATGAAGGCATTAAGGATACTTTATTGGACCTACATAATTATGCAGCAATGGCGCTAATGTTGCTGGAGGAGAAATAAACAAGTTTTACATTTTATTTAAAAGATAAATATATATTATATGAAAATATCAAAAGAGCAAATTGAGATAATTTACAACAAAATAAAGAATAAACATTGTACTGGATCAAACGCAAATTATATTCCAGAATTGGCGGCAGTTGATAAACGATTGTTTGCCATATCCATTTACACAGTTGACGGTGAAAGCATCAATGTTGGCGATTATAATCACGAATTTGCTATTGAATCCTGCTCCAAGGTGTTTACTTTAGCGTTAGCGTTAGAACAATTTGGCAAACCTTATTTGAAGCAAAAAATTGGCGAAACAAAATCAGACGGCAGTTTCAACTCGATATGTTCAGTAGATAGAATTAAAAACCATACCATTAATTCATTTGATAATGGTGGGGCAATGGCAACTATCAGTTTATTTTATAGTACAAATATTGATAAGCGACAATTTACTAAAAAAATTATTGATAATATGAGTAATTTCGCTGGTAGATCGCTTCATGTCAATAATAAAATCTATAAATCTGAATTACTACATTCTGAACACAATTTAGCAATTGCATATTTATTAAAATCATACAACAAATTTTACGGAGATATTGAAACGTGTATTGATGTTTATACAAAGCAATGTTCTGTAATAGTTACTAGTAAAGATCTTGCGCTAATGGCGGCAACTTTGGCAAATAATGGAATTAATCCTAAAACAAAAAAACAATTGGTTAAGGGAGCAAATGTTGCTTACGTTTTGAAACACATGGAATTGAATGGGTTATATAATGAAACCGATAAATGGATGGAAGATGTTGGAATATACGCAAAAAGTGGTGTAAGTGGAATGCTTATGTTAGTTATACCAGGTGTAATGGGAATAGGAATTGTTTCGCCACCTTTGAATAAATATGGAAATAGCGTTAAGGGTGTTATGACAGCAAAAATGCTTAATAATATCATGTGATTAACATAACACCTAGACTTATTCGAAAAAGAAAAAATTGATTGAATTATAATATAGATATTAAATTATATTATTATTTATAGAAATGGATTTATCTAAATTAACAAAAGCAGAATTATTAATTAAGTGTGACGAACTTGGTTTGACAAAAGTTAAGTCTAAGACAAAACCGGAGTTAATTGGTCTAATACAGAATGCGCAAAAACCGAAAGACAGTGTTCAATTGAAGAATGTAGTTGAAGGTATCTGTGTTATAAAAGAGCATAAAGATGAAGGAGATGATGAAGAAGGCGATTCTGATTTGGAAGAAGACTTAGAAGAAGATTTAGAAGAAGACAATGGTGTCCTTATTGAAGGCGCAGGCGCTGACATAACTGCTGCTAATTCACCGCCGCCGAATCTATCTGGTTATAAATTCATCGATCTATTTTGCGGAATCGGTGGATTTCATCAGGCGCTACACAAAATGGGCGCTACATGCGTTCTAGCGTGCGACATAGATAAGGAATGCCGAGTGGTTTATAAGGACAATTATGGCATCGAACCTGTGAGTAATGTGAAGGATATTGATGAGAAGACCATGGATGATTTTGACATCTTGTGCGCGGGGTTCCCTTGCCAAGCGTTCTCAAACGGGGGTAAAAAGAAATGTTTTGACGACGAAAGGGGTCTATTATTCGACGAAATAGTTCGAATTGCGAGGGCAAAACAACCGCGATACATGTTTTTGGAGAATGTGAAACACATATTGAAGGTCAGTAATGGCGAGGTGATCGCATACATTAAAAGCAAGATCGCATCCATTGGTTACAAGTTGCAACTGTTCCAAATATCACCGCATAATTTTGGCATACCTCAGCAAAGAGAGCGCGTCTATTTTGTTTGCGTGAGAAACGACATTTATAATGGTACGGATGTTGTCTTGCCGACGTATCTTGGCAAGATGGAATTTCAAAAATTCCTAGACAAAAAGGAGGACATTCATGAAAAGTACTTTATAAAAGGCGACATATCAAATGTGCTTGAAGCGTGGGACGAGATGGTGAAGCAGTTCGATGTAGGTGAAAAAATATCGCCCACAATTATGATGAATGATGCGTTCAAAACTTACACGCCATCCGAGTTCGATGCGTTCCCGGTTTGGAAGAAAGATTATATTACCAAAAACAAACCATTGATTGAAAAATATAGACCTCAGTTTGCGGAGTGGTATAAAAGGCATTTCGAAGTCCTAAAAAAGAGGGAGATCTACGCTAAATTGGAATGGCAAACTGGACCCATAAAACACAACGACAGCATATTCAATCACTTTATTCAGATGCGGCAGTCGGGAATACGTGTTAAAAAGGGGCAATATTTCCCTACACTAGTCGCCATTTCGCAGATCCCCATTTACGGAAAAGAAAAGAGATATATAACACCGCGTGAGTGTGCAAGGTTACAGTCGTTCCCCGAATCGTTCAAATTGTCACCAGACGATAAAAAAAGTTATAAACAGTTAGGGAATAGTGTAAATGTAGATAACGTTTTTACGGTGATTAGTTCAACTCTGAAGAAGTATATTTAGGCGTCTTCATCGTTGTGAATCTGAAACTGTGGTGCGGCGTTGTAAACGTTGCCCTTCCATCGAATTTCGACTCGATATATTTTTTCACCGACAGTTAATCTGTAAAATAACTTCGCCGCCTCTCTTTCAGCGCCGGATTTGTCGAAGTAATAGGGCATATGTTCTTCGAAAGTGGCGGTGGTCATGTCTATAACTTTATTTAATTTTATGAAACTGGTCCCATCGAACTCGTAAATGTCGTAGTTAACATTTGCGCAATATAGCGCCTGCAAGAGTTGCGTCAATATTGTTTCATAGTTTTTTATAATTTCTTCTCTGATCCTTAACCAATAAGGGTTCGTCTTGTTTTGAGGATAGAACAGTTTGTTCACGTCACTTCTTTGCGCCTTATCAAACGAAGTAAAACCGTTGCCCTTTAAATAATCCTTTTTCACAGTGGTAAGATCTTTATCCAAATCCTTGCCGAGCATTTTATGGACGCTGTAATTGGATTTCGTAGCGTCGCTACTTTGCTTCGCGGAGATGCCGTCGATGGGTTTGGATTCGTCTACATACTCGATATAAATATCTGCTTTTGCTGCCTTCTTATCGCAACCCTTATTTAATTCGTTTATTTTTGTGTGTTTATTGGTTTTGCCCGAGATATAAATGCATTTAATTAGGACTTTGGGTAGGGTGTTGGAGGCGCGGAAATTGGTGATATACTCAGTGACGATGGCGTGTTTCTTGGTTATATCGAGTACGTAATGTTCAAATTCAACGGGATCATTGAAACGAATAATGGAAGCATATTGCGCTGGATTTGCTCTCATATCTTCAATCTTTGCACAAAGATCGGTGTAACTATTGACGTCGTCAAATAGATATATGATGGCGAGGACAAACTCCATGCCATTATATTCAACGGTTGCTCGCTTCTTTTTTTCTGGTTTTAACGTAGTTGTACTAGTAATAGTACTCATTGTATTAATCGTAATTGTGCTTGTGGTTTGGTCTATAACATTCATGTCAGGTGTGTATAATATTAATACTATTATTTAAATACTAATAAAATAATTTCAATTTTATTTTGAAAAATATATAAATTGGATTCACTACAAAATAAAAAACTTTTTACAAGGATGGAGGTTGATCTGTAAACTTAATATTTAGACAACTCAACTTAATTTAACTTAATAACTTTTAATTTAACTGATTGCTGCGACAAATCTTTTTTTTTAAGGTTGTTATATATTATATGACAAATTTGTTGATAGATATAAATAAAATGATTGGAAAACAATTGAGTCTTTTATCAAGAACCTATGATCGATTTAGCGTTTGGGGGAAAATTCTGTTTTTTGCTTCGCTTGTAATTGCTAGCATGGTTCTATTAAAGCGATTTGAACTTAAACGAGAAGGGTTCGATCAAGCAGACAAGTTTTTGTTCAAATCTGGACCGGATATTTATGACGATTTCTACGCGGATATTTACGATTATTTAGTCTACAATACTGTGAAGAATCAATATGAAGTTGGTGAAATTGCGAACAAGTCGTCACCGTCAAGTCAAAGCAAGATATTAGATGTTGGTTGTGGTACTGGGCACCATGTTGCTGAGTTGAACTCGGGTGGGTTTGACACATTGGGAATGGATATTTCACCTTCGATGATTGACAAGGCGGAGGCAGATTTTCCTGACTATGAATTTAAAGTAGGTGACGCTCTTAATTCATCCGAATTTGCTCCGAGCACATTCACTCACATTACGTGCATGTATTTTACAATTTATTACTTGAAGGATAAGAAGATGTTTTTCGAGAACTGTATGAAATGGTTAAAACCAGGCGGTTATTTAATTGTACATTTAGTAGATCGCGACAATTTTGATCCAATTTTGCCGCCGGGCAACCCGCTACTCTATGTGTCACCACAGAAGTACGCCAAGAAGCGCATTACAACAACCAAGGTGAAGTTTGATGATTTCTCGTATAGTGCAGACTTTCAATTGGATGATAAAACAAACATCGCGACATTTACTGAGAAGTTTAAGAATGACTCGGATTGCAAGATACGAAAGAATGAGCATATTATGTATATGCCGACCATTGACGCCATTGTGAAACAAGCGCAGCAAGTTGGTTTCATGTTGGAAGCGGAAGTGGACATGTTGAATTGTCAATATGAGTATCAGTACTTATATATGTTTATTAAACCAAATTAAAGACAGTGATCCATCATTCTTTAAGTTGTTTTACAATATATATTAATTCGCGCCTAGTCAAAAAAAATTGATTTATAAAATACTTATAAATCAATGTATTATAATTTAAAACCAAGACCGTATTTAAAACAATGACATCATTTACTACTAGAGACGCTTTAAATCAGGAACTTAGTGAGGGACAACAGTTTCGCCCTATTTCGGTTCGTTTCAAGAAGGTATTTACGACCAATGTGAAATATTACATGATCAATCCCGACTGGACAACGGAGCAATTCTACGAGTTCATCAAACCATATGTTATGATTGACTTTGAACTGGCGCCGTTTGACATTGTGGAAGCAGGACTTCCGATGTCCGAGCGCGCCACACCAATAAGAATCAGTAGTAATATTAAGGTAAGAGAAATGTTTGAAAATCTTGGCAGTTTGACATTCTATATTCGAGGGCGAACCAACGAATAAAAAATTGATTTGCTAAAATTCAAATAAGTATTAGTATAAATAGAATTAGAAATATGATGGGAAACATCAGTTGCATTGAAATGAATAATAATCCTTTATTTGAAGTAGAAGACAAAGACAAAGACGAGGACAAAGACAAAAACAAAGAAGAAGATGAAGATGAAGAGGAAGATGAAGATGAAGATGAAGAGGAAGAAAAGTTTATGGCAAGGATGAGAAGACTTGATGAGTTGCTAACCAAATATGAAAAGTTGAAGGAAGAAGAAAAACAAGAAGAAATGAAGTTGGAGATATGGAACACCCACGTGCGAGACGAAATTATTGGCATTGAAATGAAGGACGACATTGTCTTTGTTGGCAAATCTAGGTTTTCATATGGAGAAAATTTTACAAGCGTTGATCAGTTAAAAGAGATGATTGATATTGAATTCAAGTTGGCGAATGGCGTGCCATTTCGATATCATATTGGTGGAGGAAGTGTTAATCTGTTGATTTCCAAGATCAAACAAGTATTTGTAATGACTGAATCGGAAGTTGCTGACGCTAAACAGTACGCAAATATGGCGCCTGAGTTTATTAAGCGGTTGCTACCGGGCGCCACTGGTGGCAATTAATGGTGCTTTGTGACTGAAAAAAGACATATTTTACAACTAACGATATTTGTGACCATAATTGGTCACATATTTTTTCATGTATTTCTTGTCCATTTCTCAATAACAACTTTTTTCCAAAAAGCCAAAAGGGAAATCGATTTTGGACATTTTTAAAAATGTCCAGAAATGCAAACCCAAAAAAAGTTTCAAAAAAGGGTCAAAAACGCGATTGTGACTGAGATGATCACCTTTATTTTATTTGTGTGAAAAATTTGTGACGCTAATTTTTCCATTTTTTTGCGAAATATTTAGGCATTTTTTTTGTAAGTATATTTTATACTTACAATGACTGACATTTTGGCATTAAAAAATGCCACAAAATTTTACTGTAAAAATTGTGACTTTACATGCTGTAAAAAGAGTAATTTTGACAAACATGTTTTGACACTGAAACATAAAAATACTGACAAATTGCTGAAAAATACTGACGCAGAAAATGCCGAAAATGCCGTCGTCACAGAATATTTTATCTGCGAATGTGGTAGGCAATACAAACACCGTCAGAGTCTTTGGAACCATCGCAAAATATGTTCAACCCATAATTCTCAATTAGATCCAAATACAAACGAGTCATTGCCATTAGATCCAAATAAAATAATGGATAAAGATAAATTAATCAAATATTTGATAAAGGAAAACAGTGAATTTAAGGATATGTTAGTAGAACAAAATAAAATGGTTATGAAAATGTGTGAGAAATCATTGGAAACAGGAAAAACAATTAATAACAATACCAATTGCAACAATATAAACAATAATTCTTTCAACTTAAATCTATTCCTTAACGAAAAGTGTAAGGATGCGATTAATATTAGCGACTTTGTAGATAATATTAAGTTACAATTGTCAGACTTGGAACACTTTGGTAACATGGGATACGTTGAAGGTGTTTCCAAAATACTTATAAAGAATCTGAATGAATTGGACGCATATAAACGTCCAATACATTGTAGTGACTTGAAGCGAGAAGTGCTTTATATAAAGGATGATGATAAATGGTCAAAGGAAGATAATGATAAATTGGTGATCAAAAAAGCGATAAAAGATGTGGCAAATAAAAACATTAAACAAATAACAGATTGGATTAATTTACACCCCGATTGTAAGCAATCAGAATCAAAGAAAAATAACCAATATTTAAATATAGTGATGAATTCAATGTCAGGAGGATCCAATGAAGAGCAGGTAACTAACATATCTCAGATAGTGAAAAATGTGGCGAAAGTGGTTACTATAGACAAAGTATAGAACAAAGTATTATAATTCACAATAAACACAGCAATATTCATTGGTTAGCAAATGTTGCTTGATTTGAAACCCTAATATATATCGGGCAAGTAATTCTTCGTTTAAAGAGTCATCTGATAAGTCATGTAATGAGTCATCTAAACTAACAACTTCTTCTTGGTTTACCGGTTTTGATTCCATAATATTTATAATACTATTTTGTTCAGAAGGCAACTCTAGATTCTCTTCAACTTCAACTTCAACATCTTGAATTACAAGATCCTTCTTCTTTTCATTGATAAGTTTTTGTTGCACAACAAAAACATTATCAAAAACACCTGAGAACGCGTCACTTATGTCTCCGGTTATTTCTTTGATCGCATCAATAAGTGATTTATGAATCTTTTGTTCCAATTCATTTAATTTGTCTTCAAGTGGTTTCAAGTATTGACTAGAAGAAATGTCATAAACAATTTCATTTGTTTCATAATACGGGTTTTCTGAATTATCCATTTTTATATCATCTGCTGCCGCGGCAAGAAATTCATCTTCACTATTAAAACAATCAACACAATATTTATCATCTTCATTGTTGTCATCATGTAGCGTACATCTACAACCATACCATTCTAAAACAACATTGGGTTCAATATCTAATAAATTGCTTATATCGTAACTGCTTTGAATACCAAACCAGAACTTGCCATTAATATCACCGCTGTAAAAACGTCCCATTATATAATATATAAAGGTCTTTTTATATATTTATAAAAACTCAACTATAAGTCTAAAATGAATAAAAAATATACAAGATAATAATATATGCTTGTATATTTTATAGGAGCAATTATATCATTTATAGTACTAACATTCCTGTTTATTCGGATCAAATATCGTTTCTGGGCGTTACAACCTGTGTTTCATTTCTATGACCTTTATTATTGGTGTAGAAATGTAGGTATCATTCGACATGAATTGCCAACAACAAATCGGTATACAAATTTTAAAGATATTAGAACATATACATTTGATAAGGTTCCAGAAGATAATATAAGAGAATTTACAACATTGGTACAGCAGAATTATTTTAAAGAAAAAGATAACATATATAAACCAGAGAAACAAAATATTACGCCTTATTTTGAAGGGCACAATTCGCCGACATTTTGGTCATTTTTCTGGGAACCAGATGTCTTGCTCAAGGTCAAAACAAACGAAACAATAGACACAAAGTTGTTAGTTGGTGTAATGACAAGTCGTCCACTGCATGTAACCATATATAAGTCACAGAAATCAGGTAATCCGGCAACATTTGATGTCTTCTATGTAGACTATTTATGTGTCAAAAAAGGTCATAGAAAGAAGAACATAGCGCCGCAATTGATCCAAACTCATGAATATAATCAATGTCATATGAATCCTAATATATGTGTTAGTTTGTTCAAGAGAGAAGAAGAATTAACAGGCATTGTTCCGCTAACTGTTTACAAAACCTATTGTTTTGATATGAAGAACTGGATGTTGGAACCAGAACGTCTCCATTCCAAGGTAAATTTGTTAGTTGGTGACACTCAAAACATGTATTATTTATACAACTTTATTAAGGAGCATTCAAAGAAGTGGGATATTACAATCATTCCCGAAATCAGTAATTTGATAAAACTGATCGAAAGCAATAATATGTACATTATCATGTTATTGATCGAAGGAGAAATAGAGGCAGCGTATGTTTTTAAAAAGACATGTACTAACATAGAAAAGGATAAAGAGGCGATTTCATGTATTGCTTCAATGAATGGCAACACATTGAAACCCAAGGACTTCATTCAAGGGTTCAAGGTTGCCTTGTGGAATGTCTTAGAAAAGCAAAAGCATCATTTTAAGTTTTTGATAATAGAAGATAATAGCGATAGCGGGCAAATTATCAACAATTTGAAGAAAAAAACGTATCCAATAGCAACATCGCCGACTGCATATTTCTTCTACAATTTTGTATATAGTCCGTTCAAGAATGAACGCGTCTTTATTATCAATTAATAATATATATTGTAGAACAACTTAAAGACAGGATCGCACTCTTTAAGTCCCTTTTAATATATATTATTAATTTTTCCATTTATCGCACATATTTGCTTACACGCGCAAAACTGTCAACAACAAAAATAATAAACACTCCTAAAAATGAATATAACACAACTTCTTCGGTGACATTGTTAGTTCGCTCATCTTGCTGATCTTCTAGTAAATTAATCATATAATTTAACTTGTCAATTAGCACCTGATTAGCGTCACCATAACTAGAATCATTATTGATCGCTGACAAATTTGAAGTCGCAATACGCGTTTGATTGTAGTAATTCTTATTATGTTCAGAACCATTTTTAGCGCCTTCATAATTGGGCACCAAATTCTTGAAGTATTTTTTCACTTGTTCATCATTCATATAAACACCACCTAACTCTTGTAAATCCATGCTATCATCCTGCACCGGTTGCGGCACATATTGCGAACTATAATTTTTAGAATTGTTAGTATTTGAATCATAATTACTCATACCTTCTCTTTGCGCCGGAGGTGGTGGAGGATTGTATGGATTAATTGGTGTGTAATTTGTCTTAACCGAGGCGTATTTTGAATTAAAATCTCCTAGATCCCCTGATTCATCTGATTGAATACTATTTTTATGAATAGATTCTAAAACAGTATTAACTTTATCCTGCCTTATAGAAGGCATACGTTTTTGTGTTCTATTGTTCGCCTGTTTTTTCCGATCAATTGGTGTTTCAGACTGATATTCATTATTATCTATTGTTGCAGCAGTCATTGCTAAAGACATTCTCCTAATAGAAATTAAGATAATTATTTAAACCTTTGGACAATTAAATTATAAAATTATAAAATTATAATTTTAATATTCAAAATATTTTATAAAAATATATTAACTATTTTATATAGAATGACACTTACTAAAATGCAAGGAACGCTAGTTTTATTTATATTACTCGTTGTAATTTTAATGACAAGTCCAGGATTTTACAATAACCTTTATAATAATGTTTTAGGAAGGATATTTTTAATAATCATATTGATATTCTTCGCAACAAATAATGTTACTTTAGGATTGTTAGTTGCGCTAATTATAATCATTGGAACCAATGTTTATTTTGTAGAGGGAATGGAAAATAAATCTGATGCTAAGTTACCAGTAGATGCTGCTGCATCTAATACCGCTATTTCTGGTGCCATTGCCAAATTAAATTATGGTAATAATGGCGCAAATATACAAGCGGGTACAACTATTGGAGATGATAATGATAATGTAAATCTAACTCCTTCAACTGGAACTATACAAGTTGTTACAGGATCAAAAACAATCAGCGATTTAAAGAAGGGATCGGGATCTAAAAAGGAGAACGTTGGAACAGATCGTATGACAATACAAGAGTCAATGAAACCCATGCAATCTAACCAACATATGGTAAACAAAAGTCAATTCGCTTCTCAAGAAGTTGCTGCGTCAGTTTCAACTGGAATAGAAGGGTTTAGTCTTGTTTATTAAATACAAACTACCTATAATTCCTAAACAAAATGATATAAAATTTGAATAATTTTTTATATTATTTTAATATAACAATGACAAACATATTTTCAGAATCAATTGGATTCGTTCATAACCATATCATGTTTCTAAATAATAGTAAATTCTTCGCCGGTATTATTATGATTTTATTGAACGTTGGGTCTAAATTCATTTCCATACAATTTAGTCGTTCAACAGAAGAGTATTTAAAATTAAATGTCACAAAACAGATCTTGGTGTTTTCAATGGCGTGGATGGGTACTCGTGATATTTATACTTCACTAGTTTTAACAGCAGTATTTGTTATTCTCTCTGATCACTTATTCAATGAAGAAAGTCCTTATTGTATTGTACCTAAACAATTCAGAGTACTAACAAAAGTAATTGATACAGATTCGGATGGAATCGTTTCAGAAAATGAAATAAATGCGGCAATTACTATTTTAGAAAAGGCGAAACAAAATAAGAAAAAACATGATCAACGTAAATCATTTTTATTATTTAACAGTTATCTACCAGAAACAATTACTAATAATCAATAAACAATAATATAAAAATATATAAGTATTATAAATATGGCATCTGCTGTTATTGATAATCCAAATACAAATCCAAACGCAAATCTTAATAATATAAAGGAACCATTAACTAACACAAGTAATAACCAAGACATTAGTATTGGAAATGTAAAGACACCACCTTCTACAAATACCAATAAAAGTAATAACGCAAGTGGTATCAATAAACAGAAGAAGATTCCAAATACATTAATCATCTATATCAAAACTCGTATCGCTAATTACTATAAAATCAACTACGATCCAAGCATGTCGGTTCCAAAAGTAAACAGTCATACGGTTTATATTGACCCTTTAGTTGAATATACCAAACGAGCAATTATAGATCTACCAAATGGCGCACCCAAAGAGTTGCTTTTAACCCAGTTCTTCTTACCAAACCAATTTGATTCACTAATTAACCGAGTTCTCAGTAGTTTTACCAGCATGCAATCAACTCGAACCCTCGAACAAGCAAAGAATGAAGGCGTCATTGACACTAATATACAACTAACACTTGATACATTATTCAAACGAAATAACATTTTTTACATTAATGATAGACCTTATACAATTATTGGTAATACGTGGAATAAAGGTGATTGGGAAATCGACACAAAACCAGTTGACAAATTAATTACACCATTTACTCCTCTTAAGGGTGACGAATTGGAGAGCGCTGAACAGGAATTAAATGATCTTGGTGAAGGTATTAAGACTGGTAACGCTGCCGCCGCTGGAATTAAAGCAGACAATGTCGACTCAAAAATTTTACCTGTATCGGACAAGTTGCCAGAAACACCTGAAGAAGAGCAAGCAGAAAAGGCAAAGCGACAAATTGTTAAACCTGCCGATGAAATTATTTTTAGCGAAGTAGGCAAATCATTGGATTATTTATTAAAGGAAGGTCTCACAGCAAATGACCCAATTGGATTTAATCCGGCACAAAACAAGATGAATCCATCAGAACCATTAACCTTCCTATTTTTAATTAGTGAGCAAACATTACAGACATATTTTGAAAGTCAACCCGACAAGTCTGGTATTGCCATATATAATAAATATAATGAGAGTAAACTGGCGGTTATGGACGCTAACCAGTTATTTTTCAATATTATTATGATTGATTTTGGCGTTATTAAAAAGACGTTCGACGATCTGCTAGATAAATTTGAATTTAATCTTGAAGACATTCGGAAAAAACATGGCGGTCAACTAACAAGTTTACAAATGAACACTCTAAAAATTCAAGTAACTGATATAAATAAACAAAAGGTTGAATATATGAAATCCTTGTATAATTTGTCAAACTCACTAATGGATATTTTTCAAAAACAACAGACCTATTTTGTTAGTATGATCGCCTTATTGGAGTTCATCAAAAGTAATTATACGAAAATTATTGGATTTACAGGCGCCACACCGCCATTATTGGCGATCCAATGTATTGATCTAGATATACAGATTTATAGTAGTTTAACAACCAGCAGTAGTCAGAACCGGAATATGTTGCGAAAAGGTGCGAGTGGGCAACAGATAAAACAAACACCCGATTTACTTATTTACGCAGATGAATACTCTAAAACAATTAATGATTATAAGAGAAAACATAGTGAGTGGTTTAATAGTGCATTTATGAATCAATATGTTACCAGATCATCTATTCCAAATATAAACACGGCATTCGAAATTCAGCGATATATTGCGAACCCTGAATTAGTCAATGTTGAACATAATCAATATAATTTGTATATGTATGCGATCATGTTATATGCGTTTATAAACCAAGGTGATTTGTGGCGCGTTTATTTTACACCTATTACGAGTTTTATAACTACAACTCAATTGGCGGCAAAAACTAAAATCCAGGATACACAAACACAGATTTCTAAATATGATGCGTTTGAAAAGACGTTAAAAGGAAAGGGAGTCTTGTCGAGTGAAGAGATGATTCGTAAAATAACGGATAAACAGAAAAAGGATAACGAAGAAGCAGCGAAAAACAAAGGCAAGAGTAAATCAATGTTTTCTTTAAAAGGTTTCAGTTTGGGAACTGGTATGTCTGAACAAGAACGACTATTTGTTAGTATGTGTCAATCAGAAATAGAATCTTGCGAATATATCTATTTATATACGTATTTAATGGAATTACAATGTTTACGACAAAATTGCCTTTATGTATCCGATAAAAATACAAATCAGATTTATATGGATATTTCTAATATTAGTAGTACATATTATCGTAATATAGAGTTGTGTTTGAATCCAAAAGAAAAAGCAGGAACAAAACCAGTACCAAAACAATCAATCGATCTACAAAAATCAATCATGTGGGATGTTAGTAAGATAAATACACAAACACAACTGGATTCAAGAATTAAAAGTAACGACAAATTGAAAAAATTATATATAAGTAAACAATTAGCAATAAATCATTCAATGAATGATTTGGATAAATATTGTGATGAAATTGCCAAGTTAATTGAACCAGTTATAAATGAGGCGGGACTAAAACAACAATGTGATCGTTTATTAAAAGGTTCAGGATTTTTAACAATACCTGTATATGTACCTCGCTTTCAAAAAATGATTCTACATGAAATAAAGATCTATGATGAACCCAATACAGTTGAGTTTAATTTTAGAATGAGTCAAATAAGAATATTACATCGAGAACTATCATATAAATTTCCAGATGACTCGCAAGATTGGATTGTTCTTAGAAATAACACTGATTTAAAAGATATTCATGAAGTGCGTTTTAATGATGTTTATTCAATAATAAAAATGATGAATAGTCAAACAACAAATGGTGTTGTTAGTATGAGTACTTTACAAGGCATCTTAACTCAATATAAAATAAATGTAGTTGTTTTTGATATGACAAGTAAGGATGATAATGATGATATAAAAGTGGGTGATTTTGTAACTATTAAAACAACAGAAGAAGGTCCTAAAGAAAAAGACGTTACTACTGCACAAAATGAATTAGAAACGCTTAAACACGAAATAGATGCTTTGACTGAAAAGATATCAGAACTTAAAAAACCTGAAGAATTGGAACAAAACCAAAAAGAATTGGAAAAAAAGAATGCAGAAAAGAAAACGTTAGAAGCAACAATTATAACAAATAATCAAAAAACAATTGATAAAAATTATCCATACAAGGTTATACAAATTGATAGTAATTCAAACCAAGTAACAGTTATTTCTCTTAAGAGTGGATCAGAATATGATATGTCAAAGGATGAGTTGCAGAAGATTAAAATAGATATATCTTTACTCTGTGACAATTTAAAAGATATAACGAATTCAAACAGTGAATTTATGTTTTTTGTAAAAACAAATGTGTCAACTGCAAATGAAGGTGAAGGTGAAGCATTAATTCCATCTTTACCAAGTGATAGAGAATCTACTACTACTACAACAACACTCAAATATGAATTAGTTTACAATCATATGACTAACACATTAATATATAAGTTAGACCAAATACCCAATGATATTATAATGTTTATATATGAATCATGTTTTACACCACCAACATCTGTAATAAAATCAAATATTATATTAACGAGAGCAACAGAAATAAAAGCAAAAGAAATTAATAATAACCCAGAAAATACAAAAGAAGAGAATATTGAATTGATAGAAGATCTAGAAGAAGAAGTTGATGAAATAAAAACAGACAATGAAAATTTATCTGACTCTAAAGATAAAATAGACGTTATTTTAGAGGAAATATCAGGTGATAATTTTAAAAATTCATATAAAGGACAAACACTTTATCAATTATTAACAAAAGAAACAGGATCAGAAGAAAAAACAGATGATGATGATGAAATTACCATGTCAGAATTTTTAGAAAATATAAAACAAAACTATAAAAAGGTATCCAATGAATTAATTGATATTAAAAATGAAAAGGGGGTAGCAGGTTTTCAAAGAAAATTACAGGATTTATATAATACTAAAAAAAAAAGAGACAACCCTGCTATACAAAAACAAAAGGATGAAATGGAATTAGTACTAGATAGTAACAAAGGTGTTAATGGTTTAAATGAAGAGTTAACACGTGAAAATTTTTTACCCATAATACAACAATTCCGCCAATTTTTGGAAACATATAAAACAAACATTGATGAAATGTTAGAAATAAATAAGGAAGAAATAGAACAAAGAAATGATACAATTACCGCTGCTAAGGAACATCTCCAAGAACAAGGAATTGGTTATGAAGAATATGATATCACTCGAACTAAAGAAAAGAAAATAGGTGAAATGAGTCGATTTGAATTAGATAAAGAGAAGGAGTTTGATACAGCGATCCTTCAAAAAATAGAAGATATTCTAAAAAAATCTGCCGATAAGGTTTTAACCGATAAATATAACATTTATAAGAAAACATATGAAGATAAAATTAAAGAAATTGACAAGATACGAAATGATAAGTCAAAAGTAAAGGCAGATCAGAAGGAAGAATCCGCAACAGGAATGGTCGGTGGCAAACCGAGTGATGATTATTATTCACCAGGCAATTTAAATTCATTAAATACATTTCAACCTAGTCCTTATGGTTCATCAATGGGATATCCAGGACAACAAATGGGAAATCTCGCTTATCCAAACCCAATGATGGGTCCACAAATGGGATATCCTGGTCTAAATCAAGGTTATCCTGGTCTAAATCAAGGTTATCCTGGTCTAAATCCTGTACTAAATCCTGGATTAGCGTCGCCATACGGTTATAACCCTCAAGCACAATTAATTAACATGACTCAATATAGTCACAGCAATCGAGCGCTAGAACTAACATCCAAGTTGGCGTATTATGTTTCCGTCGAATTAGAATTGTATCCAGGAACATCCGCAAATACAGTTCAGATGGCAGCGGTAAAGTGTAGTTCTATATTTGAAAGAATAAGAGAGGCGTGGGCGAAAATGATGGGATACCAATACAGACCTGGTACAATGGAAGAATCGTATACTTATCAAAACTTATCAACAGACAAAGGAGACAAAGGAGACAAAGGAGACAAAGGAGACAAAGATAAAAGAGACAATCTAAATAGAGAAAAATCAACGACCAATGATTTAAGAGAAGACAGGGTTTCCAATGATAAACGCAGAGGAGGCAGTTTAAAGCATAGAAATCATAAAGATAAGGATAAAAGAAAAAGGGGTAAAAATGTAAGTTTAAAATCTAAAAGAAATTAATTAATTAAAATTGAAACTTAAAATTATATACAAAACAATTATTATAAAATATATTAATAAATGACTAATACATTTTCAAAAGAATTAAGAAAGGAAATAAATACCGAGTTTAATAAGGAATTTAAAAAAGAAGACATTGAGCGTCTCCAATTAGATATTGCTGGTAGTTTCTTTATGGATCTAATAGGTCAAAATATGGCAGCGTTTGTCAAGATTATACAGAAAATAGTTAAACCATCTTGTCCAAAGATGTTGGATGAGTTACAAAAGTTACATGTTGAAAACGTGACATTGGATCGCCGATTTGACAATGCACTTGTTCCTAGAGCGCGACCTAGAACTGACGAAAACATTTCCGAAGTCCATTGGATGTTCGTTGTACAAAATGACGATAGCAAGGGGTGCAAACCATGTGACTTGGATATGTCTAATTTTACTCTCTTTAACCCATATGAGAAGCGCATGCAAGTCGACGGATCCCAGCAATTTTGTCAAAGTCACGCACTCTATATGGCGTACAAATATTACTCGGGACAAGAATGTCCTGTAACAAATCCCCGGGACGCCTACATAGACATGCTCAATTTCTGGCAACTGTTGATACCCAACATGCCCCCGGTATACAAATCAAAAAAATACATTAGTAAAATTTTGAAACCAATCTTTAACATGAATATGGAGGCAGAAAAGAACAAAGAATTGATCAAATATGTTATTAAACAGTTTCCAAAAGATTGCCACAAGATATATGATATTATGACGAGTGATAAGGCAAAAAAAGAGTGCCCACTTTGGATCTAAACAACAAAACCAAACCAAAAATAAAATTGAAATAGTATTTGATTTTCTTTTTTCCTTTAAAAATAACTAGATAAATTTTATAAATTAATTAATAAAATGTCATTACTTTTGAAAATAGATGGTCTTATTGAAGGCGCCGTTGTAAAGCGTCCATCCAAATTTATAAAGACGCCGTATGTGGCGGATATTCTTTTAAGCGATAGTGACAGTAAAACTATTTTAGGTCACACAGCGTCACTTGGTTGCTGTGGATTAGCAGACGCAGGTGCAACTATACTCATGGCGCCTTCTAAAAAGAATGAGAAAAAGAAAAAAGACGATGGTAAATTGCATTGCGAATATTGTGTCTACTTGTCGGTTCTTTTAGAACGCGAAAAAGAAATTGTAGTCGGTATCCATCCAAAACTGGCGGAAGATTTAACAGAATCCGCATTAAAAGGCAATTTGCTATCAAAATTACCAAATATTAAACGGTATAGACGAGAGGTTGCCATGTATGTAGAAGGCAAAGTAGATTCACGGTTTGATTTTATGGGTGTTGATTGTAATGATATTCCATTTATCATGGAAGTAAAAAATGTGCCACTCGCTGATTATGAAGATATTACGGCAAAAGATCGAAAGGGAAAATGTTATGATGACAAAGACGTTGATTCAAAGGTCGCATATTTCCCAGATGGTTACAGGAAGAAGAGTGCAGATCCAGTGAGTCCACGCGCTCTAAAACACATTCGAGAATTAACGCTTATAAAGCGCGAATCCAAAACTCGTTGTATAATGTGCTATGTTATACAACGAACAGACGTAGACCGGTTTCAACCGTCAATTATAGATCCTGAATACAGGGAAGCAGTTAAAATCGCAATCGACGCCGGTGTAGAAATTATTACACTGGTTGTCAGATGGACCAAGGATGGTGACGCGTATTTTGTTCGAGATGATTTGCCAATAACACCATTTCATTAATATCTAGAATTATCGCCTATGTTTTCTAGAGCGCTTGCTCCTTTTACCCCTTGTTTTTCTTCCTCTTGTTTTTCTCCCTCTTGTTTTTCTCCCTCTTGTTTTGCCTTTCGCTAAATATTGTCTTAAATCTTGTATACTAGATGCATCCATCATAGTATAAACGCTTCTTGGATCATCTGGTCCGGCGTTGACATTTTGTAATAAATGAATCGCTTCAACTGTTTCATAATCTTTTAAAAATTTAACAATATTTGTATGACCTTGTTGTTCTGCTATTTGTAGTACATTTTGCCCTGTAGTGTCAGTTGCGTTTATATTAGCGCCCTTTGCTAACAATAATTTAACCATTTTTAAGTTACCGGCGCGTGCGGCAATTAGCAATGGATTCAATAGATTTACATCAGCGCCGTTGTCTAGCAATATTTCAGCAACATTTGTGAAATCATATGTTATATTAAACGCAATGGTATTTAATAACGTACAACCTTTCCCACTTGCTGCACAACTCAATGGAGTATTACCTCGGTTTGTTCTGGTATTAACATCGGCGCCTCTATCTATTAATAATTGAACTGCCTCTAAAGCATTCTTATCACACGCTACATTTAAAGGAGTTATTCCGCGCTCGTTTTTAATGTTAACATCCGCGCCATTATCCAGCAAAAAATTAATCTTATCTAGTTGATTTTTTTCGGCTGCTACATATAAGAGAGAATTACCTTCTCGATTTAAAGCATTTATATCACTGCCCCGGTTACTTAATAATTTCTCAAAACGAGCATTTGTGCTAGTAATTGAGTCAAATAGATTATCTATTTTTCTTGACATGTTTATTATAATTTATATAAATAAAATAATTGTAATAAAATTTAAATAAATCCAACGATCGTCTTGTTAATATCGGTTACCAACTTTGTTTTTTCTAGTTCATTCATTATACGCAACTTCTGTATCTCAATATATTTTCTTACAATTTTATCTATGCTTGATAGTCCACGCTTTGCGCTTATTATACTTGCGTATTCAAAACTATTGCAATAATCATTACAACTTCCATCTAAGAATGGTTTCCACGCTTGTTTAAATAATTCCGGTGTTATTGGTTCATTTGGTTCCACCCTTATCTGTCCTCCAAGATAATATTTACCTTTCGCCCATGAAGTCTTACTATCGTCTATATATTGCTGTATAATGTATTTTTCGGCGTCTACATTGTAGATCGCCATCTCAGCGTCATTACTAGGAACAAACTGACTTAATTGTATTAATGATGGATTCATATATTACTATTTACTACTTATAAATGGTAATATATCTTTAATTAATTGTTCAATTTTATTTTCTAGTACGTTTTGTTTTTCTACTACGTTTTGTTTTTCTACTACGTTTTGATTTTCTAGTACGCTTTGATTTTCTATGACGACGTTTAGATTTTCCTTCTCCTTCTCCTTCTCTAATCTCACGTATGTTTACCGGATAGGGATGAGTATCAGGATTTAAAATTGTATATTCAAATAATTCATTACCAATATTTTCTTGAGTACCATTTGTTTCGTATTTAATAATATTTTCAAAATTAACTAATATACTTAACAATCCAGATCTACTCGTTTTATATATTGTATTTACATCTGGAGTTATCTTGACAAAGGTGCCTTTATATCTAGTACCATAATCATCAGATAAATTAAAAGTATATTTGTAACCTTCGTCTAAACCCATCAGGCTTAGAGCAACTTTGTCTTTCATAATGTCATAAGATGTCATTTATATATATATATATATTTTTCTAAATATTGAATTTTTGGATGCCATTTTTGACTATATTTTTCTACTATATTTATTTTTAAAACGTTTTAAACGCTTGCTCTTTATCCGTCTTTTACTACGTTTGCCATTTAATCGTTTTTTACTGTCGCTACGCTTGCCCTTTAGGGTACTGCTTCGCTTGCCAAAAGCCACCGGCTTAATTCTATAAGTTTGTTCCACTCTATAAATACTATCGGTTAAGCTTTGTGGTATTCTGCCAATAGAGCAAGCGCGGCAAGTGTAATCCATTATGTTGGCATATTTTACTTCAAGCAGTTGGAATAAATTATATATTTGCTCTAATGATAAATTTAAAACGCGGTCCTTTTTACCTGTTAGACCAAAGATTTCAAGTGCAGGTTTAACCAAATCTTTCCGTTTCAAAATATCTTTTAAAACATAGGTTAATCCACTTTTATAAATCAAATTTAAATTTGTTAGATCCATACGACTATATTTGGTATCAGTTGGACTAAATATTTGCTCATAATTAACAGTCCCATCCCTAGCTGTTTTTTTAATACGAATATCCGTTAGATGTATTCCAACTGTTTTATATACGTGCTGCATCATTGGTGTAACCTTTTCTTTTTCAGAATCCATATAAAATGAAAAATTCTTATTGCATAAGAATGTACTTAAATTGGACGCCCTTCCCAAATTGGCAACATCAGATAATTTATTAAAACCTCTGGTTAATGACACAGGTGCTTTACTAAATTTAGAAAAAGCAACGTCACGTATATATTCGTCTCTTACTTCGTCTGCATACGCTTTAACAATTGCCGAAGTTTCGCCTTTTGGTACTGCTGAAAATTTACGCTGAACATCTTTTATTATGTCTTCATTTTGATATATGTTTCCGATTGCGTTTACGTCAGGAACGCATGCTTTGCTATAAACACGGACATTGTTTTTGAAATATGTGGAAATCGGTAATTGATCAGGCCAAGGCAACATTAAGTCTTCGCAGCCGTGACCCATAATAGTGATAGACATAATCAAATCTTCGTTAGAGCTTTCTTCTTTTTCTTCTTCTTCTGCTTCTTCTGCTTCTTCTGCTTCTAATCTTGCGACTGCTGCTGCTGCTTCTTTTTTATTATGTAGTCCATTCGAGATATATAAGTCGACAAAATCAGCCTTTTTCTTTGCAGTAGAATAGACGATCTTATTTTGAGTTAAAGCATTTTTTAATTTATCAACCGTCATTGACTTGCTAATTGACGCAGCTAAATCGTCCTCTTTTGATTTTTCTGCTTTTGACATTTTATAATTATAACTATAATATAACTATAAAATAATAATCATTTTTTACTTTTCTTAGATTTATTTTTTTTGGATTTATTTTTTTTGGATTTATTACTTCTTTTGGTTTTATTTCTTTTTGGTTTTAGACCAGCTAATGACTCTTTAAAAAGATCAATCTGCTTATATCTTATTGAATAAGGCATCTCGTTTATAGTATTAATAATTGTTGATAACCATCTACATTTTGCCTTAGTTTCTTCATCATCACAACCTTTTTCTTTTATATTCCTATTTATATCGTTTAAAACATATTTAAAATAATCCTGAACGGTCTTTTCTGTTTCAGGAAATAAACGATTACCTGTATCTATTACGGTTGCTTCTTGTGCAGAAAGTTTATCTCTAAATTCTTCATATGGCATATTTATGATTCTTGCGTTAACAGTTTTTTGATCGTCGTTATTATCTGAGACATACCCTTTTGAATTATACCACGATTGACCGGTTGTTAATATTTTTAATGTGTATAATTTTATTTTGCGTCCACATAATTCTATATTTGAATCATCAACTAATCTAACATAAGTCATATTTGGTATTTCTGACACTAATCTATCAAACTTGTCTAATAAATCGTTTCCCGTTGTAGTACCACATTTATGTAATGCCTCAATATAAATATGGTCGGGATAAATAATAAACAAAGCACAATCTTCACCCTTCTCTGATATGTGTATTTCTGTTTCATTTGTAATGTTTATATCTTTACCTGAAAAAATGCGCTTAATTGTTTCAATAGTTTTTTCATCTGGTATAATAGGTTTAGGTTCGTCATCTTGGATACTGCTTAGAACGCTGGTGGGCTTCGGAGAACGTCCTCGTCTAGACTTGTCATCTTGGATACTGCTTAGAACGCTGGTGGGCTTCGGAGAACGTCTTCGTCTAGACTTGTCATCTTGGATACTGCTTAGAACGCTGGTGGGCTGTGAAGAACGTCCTCGTCTAGACTTGTCCTGTGTTTTTGACATATACATTTGTGTTTGAATCAACTTAGATGCCATCTTATAATATAATATAATATTATATTATATTATATTATATTATATAATATAATATTATATTTATTTTACCTGCTATTTTAGTTGATACCGTGTTTTCTACTGCGCTTACCCTTTGACTGTCTTTTGATACGCTTTTTACTTCGATCGCTACGCCTTTTACTTCGTTTACCATCGCTACGCTTACCAAAAGCAACTGGTTTAACGATATATTTTTGCTCTTCTTTAAAGCGTTCCTCTCTCTTCTCTATAGGTATTTTTAAAGCACGATCAAATGAACGACACGAGTGGTCTATTATATTTACGTATTTAATTCCAACTAATTCAAAGAACCTGAATAATTGTATCAAGTTTATTATTCCTTTCTTCTTTTCACCTTCTTTAAATTTAAAAATTTTTAGAGCAGGGCCAATTAATTCTTCTTTGTGTAAAACATCTTTCAAAATAAATTCTATTCCGTCTCTATAAGCAAGGTTAAATTTTGTAATAATATCAACTGGTTCGTTCTCTTCTTTATTACTTCTATAAAATTGTGCCATTTCTTCATACGGATTAAAGATATTTCTGTATGTAACAGACCCATCTGATGCCGTTATTTTTAACCGAATATCAGATACGTTTACCCCCCTTGATTCCAAAAATTGGTTCCAATCATACTCTGTTTTATATGGTGATCTTACCTTAGGAATGTTTTCCTCATCAAACGTAAATTGTTTTTGAGACAAATAAGTAATAAGTCCTCCGCATCGTTCTTTATTTTTAAAAATATCATCATAATCATTATCACAATTAAACTTGTCTAAAAATTTTCTATAATTGTTTTTATCTTGACCTGTATATTCTGACATAATATCTTCAGTAGCACTTCCAGGGTTATTCTTAAATATTGTAAATGCATCGTCTATTGATTTTCGAACTTGTTTTGGCATCCTTATTGAACGTGTTCCAGGAACGCAAGCCCGACTATAAACCCTTACATTGTTTTTATAGTATTGGGCAATTCGTGATGTTGGATCATCCCACTCTAGACCCTCTGTTCCGTGTCCGCTTATCATTAATGACATAATTAGTTCTTCTTTGGGTTCTACTCTTGCGACTTTGCTTTGGTTTTTTGATTTGCCTGGACTTACGCTTTTTGATGCTTTGCTTACGCTTTTAGGACTTGTTTCAGGACTTTTAGGTTCTTTCCTTTCTTCAGGACTTACTGTTGTCGCTGTCTTATGTAATCCATTTGAAATATATATATTAACGAACTCCGCTTTTGTTTTTGCTTTTGTTTTGGACCCATACCAAAGGTCAGCGAGTATAATTTCTTTTTTTAATTGAGGAATCGTCATTGACTTACTAATTGACGCAACTAATTCATCTTCTTTTTCGGCTTTGCTTAAAGACATTTTATAACTATATTATAACTATAAAATATTTTACACATGATCATCTTTTTCCATTTTCTGAAGGTTATCGGAAGACGATGGATTTGATGATATATCGTGATTGATAACAACAATCTTTCCACTTTCTTGTTCTTCCTTTCCTTTTTTTTCTTCAGACCCAGGAGTTAACTCAAGACCAACCCCAGGATCAGAAACTCCAGAAACCGCAAAATAATCCTTCTTTTCATCTTCGAGTAATAACGCTTTTGCCTTATCCGGATCCACATCATTGTATTGTATCTTGCCCTTCAAATATGCGGAGTAAAACACATTCTTCTCTGTATTCACATTTGAATGAACGTCTGCCAACTTGGTAACCATGAACAAAATATTGGTAATGTATGTAGACGTTGTCTGACTGTCTAGGTAATATTCATAAACTACAAATCCGGATAAAATGGTATTAATAATAAACATAATAATCGCAGTCCAACCTGAATATATGTAATACTTATCAAGTTCCCAAATGCTATCACGTTTATCAACTGGCAACTTGTTTAATACTAGACCTACTGAATTATTGTCAGAAGCAACTGTCTTATTCACCTCCAAATAGGTAATCAAACGGTTTTCACGCTTGACTTCAAATGTATACATCGCTAAAAATGCTGCCATAGTTAAAAAATTAAATACTAAACCAGCGTTATATAGATCATTTTCTAGGACCATATTCTCGCTTAAAGTACATACGTGATCGTCGCACTTTTGCGGCACAAATAGGACCAAAAAAGACGAAACAATTACACGATACATCTCTAAAGCAACTACAGGTGTCATACCAACCTTCTGCATAAAGTCTTGATCGCTAAGTTTGTCTTGAATACACTTAACAATTGCGTATTGTTCAACCGGTTCAACGGGTTCAACCCGTTCAACCCGTTCAACCCGTAAACTACCAACCTCTATTTTTTGACTTTCCGGTTCTTTAATCGAATTACATTCTTTTACTTCCTGCATCATTATATTTATATAATGCGAAAATATATTTAAGTTGATAATTTACAAATAACTACTTAGAACTTAGTCTGGACTTGCTTGTCAATATCCTCCATGATGGTTTCAACTGACTTCACATTTGCTGACGCATTTTCGTCTCCGATTAGAAACGTTGTTAAGTTCAATATGATTTTGATCCGCTCTTGTGTCCACAACTTGTTGAAAAACGTTGTTAGTTCACTTGTATAAAGAGATGTCATCGTATCCTTCTTAAATAAATCCTCTTTATAAATCTCCTGTAAATGGTTGTCAATCAGTGACGAATAGTAATTAATACAGAGACGAATGATCGAGCATGTCTTGTAGGTGTCAGTGAGTTTTAGAAGACCATTTTGAGCGCATTTGAATAATTCCTTGAGTTTGGGATTTTGTTTGACCGCTTCCTTTGTCAAATAAGTTTGACACGCTAATTGGATTGGATTGTATATATATTGGATGTCGGTTTTGTTAGTGCTAAATATGTATCGGCAAAAGGATTGAAAAGGTCCGGGTTCTTGTAAATAAATAATATTCTTTGAAATACAGATCTTTGTGCCGACTGGTTTGTTGCTCAAAATAGCAAGTTTGATAATGACTGAAAGCGGATCCAAAATATATAATTGTAGGTCAAGAGTTTTGTTGTCTGGAAGTTCCATTATTACTAGTTATAATAATAACTTGTAATAAAAAATGTTTAAGTATTATTTATTTTGATTGATAAGACTTGTCGATAAGACTTGTTGTTTAATTTTATTTATAGCAAAGCATTTACTTCTGCTGTAAATGATGTAAAGAACTCGTTTTGAAGGAGAAATGGGATCTCATTGAAGTCCACTATCTTCTTATTGGTGTTGTATTGTTTTAAAAATGCATCCGATGACTCTAACCTAGTTTTAAACGACGCTTGATCTTGGTAATACTTGAGCGCCGTCTTGGGTCCGCATTTGGGAAACACCGATGGGATGTTGTCACTGATGTCGCCCATGACTATCTTACAGAATAAATCGCATTCGGCAGAACCTGTAGAACTCTTCTGATCCGTGATCTTCTTGAACGCCAGATTGTAAATATGAACGCGTGGTTCCGCCAACTGTAAATAATCCTTGTCACTTGTAATAATATAGACATTACAATCAGCATATTTATCTAGTACACGCTTCACTGATAACGCAACACAATCGTCTGCTTCCAACTTGTTATGATACAAAATTGTTTTAGCGCCACCCTCAATAAACAAGTTGTCTTGGTAAACCATCTTGAAGAACGGACCACCCATGAACCCATCTTCTGCTCCATTTGCTCTCGTTCCCTTATATTTTGGAAACAATTCGTTGCGCCAAATGTTCTCCCGTTTGCAGTCCTTGCCAACAATAATGGTAGGTGTAACGCTCTTATGAATCCCTAGGTTCTTTTGTAGTTTTTGTACATGCTCAACAAATGTCTTTCTAAACTTGGCGACGAATGCTTCGTTTTGAAACGGATCCTCGATAACAATTTCGGGATACGCATTCTTCCACCAAGTGAGCAGCGAGTGGTAGCGATAGAAGCAGAAATAACTCCCGTCGATGAATATGAATGTTTTCTTAGTATTTACGGTATTGTTAGTGTCGGTCATCTTTCTATAAGTAATCTGGTTTGTGTTTAATATAATATTTATAAAGTAATTTATAAATTTTAATAAAGATTCAATTTTAAATTTAATAGTTAATTTAATGCCTTCTTCTTAAAGTTCTGCGTCTTTTTGAACTTCTCTTTTTGTTAGTTCTTCGTCTTTTTGATTTTCGTCTGCCACCTGAAATTGTAAGATTTTCAATTAATTGTTCCAACGAAGTAATTTGACTATCCAAAGTTGTTAGTATTTGGGGATCTATTTGCATTTGTTGTGATTGTTGTGATTGTTGTGATTGTTGTAATTGCTTTTTTTGCTCTCTTTTTTGTTGAAGCAGTGATTGATAAGCATTATATTCTTCTTCGCTTACTTGTGTTTTTGCTTTTGTTGATGGACGAAAATTATATGACGACGACATTATCTTATACATTATACAAAGAAAATAATTAAGAAACCACTTTTAAAGTAGCGCCGCTCTTAATTTTATACCTAGTCGACTCGCTTTCAATGACAATACAACCCTCTGATGGGTTGCCAGAGCATCCGCCACCATGGATTAGGAAACCCGATCTACCGCACATGGAATTAGACGACGCAGGATACAATTCGTAGCAATATGGCATGCCTTTGAAGGTCATCATGTTGCCTAAACTGTAAGTGCCTTGCGGCAACGGACCAATTGATACTTGGCACTGGCAAGACGGATTGTTGCGACATGATCCAGACTGACCTGAACAGCAACCAGTCGTGTCAATATATGTGCCATCGTAAGCGGGACCGGAAAAACGGTGACCGGATTGTGAGTATGTATACAAATATGATGTACTAACACTAGTACTAACACTGCCATTTACAGATGGAGAGTCAAAATACTCATTCTTGTTATCGTAAGAAAACATAAAGTCTCCATTAACATTGTTATTTGTTAATGAAAACATTAGAAACACGGCAACCAAAAGTTGTCTAAACATTTTATAATAAACGCATACTTTTTCTTTAAGTAGGTTTACAATTAATATATTTGTGGACTAGATCGCCTCGATAAACTGTTTCATCTGCTTAAGCATTGTCTTCGAAACGATGCCAAAAATTGGTTCCAAAAAAAATGGCATTCCGACATCCGGATCAAAATCAATATATTGCGTCATTTTTATTTTGTGCAAACTAACAAGTTCAAAGTTATATAACATGTGTTTTATTGGCATCAAGTGTGCATTTGAACACTCATTCAGTTTTTCACCATGTTCTTCATTCTGTGTTAAAATAAAAGATATCCCATTGTCTATTTCGACCTTTTTAATATCAAAGCAAAAGTATCGCTGTTTGATCCCCATTTCTTTAAATATGTGTTTCATTAATATAAATACGTTTGCTTCTTCGTCATTAGTAATATCCAAATTTAATTTTTCAAATTGATCTAAATTGGTCTGATATAATAAATTTATCAAATTGAAATTCAATAGATTCTTCATATAGATCTTTTTGTTTTCAATGAAAGCAGTCATTCTGTACTTGTTAGTTGATATGCGAACTAACAAGTAGAATTTACCTTCACTTATTTTGCGTTCATATTGATTATCATTCTCTTTATATTGATGATAATATTCTTTATTGTTAGTTGTTGTTGTCATTTATTATATAATATTATTGTATTTATTTTACAATTACACAATAATATTTATTGATTAAGATCTACTTCTAGATGGATTTTCATATGGGAACGTTTTGTTTATCTTTATAGTAGGGTTCGTATTGTCCACTTTTGCTTCTGCTTTTTTAACTTCAGTAAACGGCGTGATCTTTTTCAGTTCTGGAAATATATCATTTAATAAATTCTCTCTTATATGTCGATTTCTACTTCTTTGACTTCTAGTTTTGCTGCGACTACTACTGCTGCGACTGCTACTACTGCGACTTGTATGTCGCCTAGTTTTTTTTACACACCGCCCCTGCGCATTTCTTGTTTCATCTGGAGCACATTGTTTAATACAACGACCAGTTTTTGGGTTCAGTTCTTTACCAGGAGGGCAAACCTTAGAAGTCGCTTTTAAAGAAACCTTAGTCGTCGGTTTCAAAGAAACCTTAGTTGCTGACGCTTTTGCAGGTACAGCGTCCAAGTAAGCAATTTTCTCAAGTTCTTCCGATAATGGTTTCGAACTTAGACCATGTTTATCCTCTTTCTTTGCCTTACGCATAAGTGGCGACGGCATCGGTGCACTTTCAATCAATTCATTGTCATCAAATCGTTTACCTAGTCTTGTTAACACTCCTGTTCCCAATAATATGCTTTCATATTCATCTAACAATTCATAAATGTTCAGTTGTCTATCATCAGGATTAAAATCGTACATCTTAAAAAATAAAGCAGACGCAAAATTAAAAAAATCTTGAGAAACAGCGTTATGTCGTTTAAAGCAATTCAAAATATATTGTAGTGTAAATCCTAGTCCATAAACATCAACGGAATCTATTGCGTCATCTAAATAGTCATCATATTCTAATGTAACCATTTCATCTAATCCATCAAAAAAACTTTCAATAAACGCATACTTAGCGTCTGTTGTCATATCTTTTCCAGTCGGGTTAATATAAGAGAAAAACAGTTCAAATGACTCCGGTCTTTTTAAAGGCAGTTTTGCCGTGTTTTTCTTTGAATCTGATACTAACATCCCGATTAGTTCGCTCTTAACCAACTGCCTGTAACCATTAGTAATTCCTCTTTTATATCTACTGTAAGCGTTGTAGTCCATAAATCCACTGTCCAATGGATAAGACCAATGTAAAACTGCCTGATTATTTGTGTTATTTTTAGAAGTACGAATTAATTCTGCCTTGGTCTGCATAAGTCCAAAGTCGATGAACATTAATTTGTTAGTTTTTGCGTCGTATAATATATTTTGTGGTTTCAGATCATTATGAACAATGCCGCTATCCCTAAAGAATTGTAGACCTTTTAACAAATGATGTACTTCTAACCAAAATTTATCTGATTTTTCCTCTTTCTTTGTTTTCAAGAATTGTGCGATCTTATCTTTACAAAATATCTTTAAATCTGGTCCACCATACTTCATAACTAACAAATCATAGTTTTCAGGATGATCTTTTATATCTGGTGACAATTTTTTACATTTTTTAATATCATTTGTTACTCCTGCTTCTTGTAAATCAGGTTTACACATGATTGGCGTTCCTAAATGATATTCGTCTTTAGGGTCATAATGATGAAACTTGACAAATTCCGCCAGTTCTTCTTCGGCTCTCTTTGTTTTCATTAGTTTTGACACGTAACCTTTATAGTCAAAATCGCGTTGAGGTGGATGATCACAATGTAGACTAGGATCATGAACGCACCCATAAGTTCCTTCTCCGATCACTTTTCTTGTTTTTGGCATTAGTTATTTAATATATATAAATATTTAATAAAATTTATTAGTAAATATTTGTTATTTATTCTTTTGATCCTTCTACTTCTACGCTGCTAGAAACTGGTTCTTCTGCCTCGTCGTCTTCTTCCGATTCTGATTCTGATTCAGGTCCACATTCCTTACAAGGATTGTCACAATCTCTACAACCATGACAATACCATTTTTCACATTCACCACAAGGCCAACCATCTGATCCGCGATCTATATCTGTTCCGCAACTATAACAGTGTCCATAACAACCGCAATCGACCTCATTGTTTCTACATTCATAACACATATTGTAATCACAATCACAACACGCAAATGTAACACATTCTTTACATCCTCTCTCTTCACAAGCATCACATTTACGAGTACATTTTTTACAGAATAGATGTTTTATTTTACCATCCCACGTATCTACGCTTGCGTCATCATCTGCCTCGCTTGGATCTTCATCTTCTCTGTTACACAATTCACATCGAATTGCTTTTTCTAAAGGATGGACGGTTTTACAAGATTCGCAATTGAAAAACTCTTCAACTTTTTCCACTTCTTTAACTTTTTCCGATTTTGGAGGAGGTCCACATTCCTTACAAGGGTTTTTGTCGCTTTTCTTACAATCCGGACAATTCCATATTCTACATTCACTACAAGGCCATCCCGAACCGCGACTAACATCTGTTCCACAAGTATTACATTTACCAAAACAATCGCACATAATATCATCAACATCACTACATTTTCTACACATTTGAATACTACAATCACAACACTCAGTCTTGACACATTTGGAACATCCACCGACTTTACATCTGTCACATGTGTAAGTACAATTTTTACATAATAAAGGTTGGTCTAAGTTTACGACTGCTACTTCTACGACTGCTTCTGCTTCGCTACACCAATGTAACAGCATAGCATTTTCTAAAAGGTTATCAGTTTTGCACGATTTACAAGTAAATGTTTTTTTTTCATCTTCTGTATCCGACATATTAATATATAATATAAATTATAAATTATCTTTAACTTATATTATTTTTATTAAAATATGATTTCAGGGGCAATACGCAACCGAGAACCATTCTGATTAATTGCCATCAAATGGAAACTGCGGTGCTCGCAATCAACTAACGCTGCTTTTCCTTGAGTATAAATGGGTCCCGCTACTTTTTCATTTGCCGCCAATAAATGCTTAGGAATGAGATCTAATCTTAGTGTTGGATCGTAAAAGCAATTAATATATTTGTCAGTTTTGTATATTCCAAATCCATTGAAAGCAGACATACATGGGATTAACGTCTTGGGTGGTGTGTTTCTAATAATTTTTTCAATAAATGAACCCCACGCTTTCCAATCTTTGAAATGCATACAACTATAAGAATATGGAAACTTTGACAGCGCCCAAAGATCATAATAATTCTGCTTGTTGAATGTTAGTCCATCCCAATCACCTAGTCCAGTAGTCAAATAATGTTTTAAAGGTTCCAAATTAACATCAGGAGTAGAAACGGAGTCGCAATCAATCATTATAAAGTAGTCATAACTAACAAAATTGGATCGAATAATATCAAGACACTTATTACGTGCTTTGGCAATATTATGAACACGGAATTCACTGACTGGATCCGTATTGACATGAATAATGACCTTATCTTGCTCTAAATACATATCCATATTGTCTGCTTGGTATTTCTTAAGTAGTTCTAATGAATTATCGGATGATTTATCGTAAGATAATATGACAACACTGTCTGAGAATAAAGAGCGAATATGCTCAATATTTTGAAATACCTTTTCCAAATAAGGACCACAATCCTTGACTGTACCGCAAATACAACACTTACCTTTCACCATTATATATTCCACCTTTTAAAAAAAATGGTTTTGCTACGCTAAATCCAAAACTCAGAAAACGCAGTAGAAAAATATTGTTTATTAGTTGTATAATAAATATGGCAACAAATATACAAATGAAATTAATACAATAATATTTGTATTTGTATTTTTATTTGCAAGATATGAAGCAATTAAAGATGACATGATCATCATACCACTGTCGGCAAAAATTGCCTTATATGATACATCATTTGCATAGTCCTTAAATGTATCAAGCATTTTATTTACTCCTCTAGGTATACTGCTAAAAAAGATATAAAATAATATATCATGAGTAATTTGAACTGCTACTGATAAAATAATAAATTTCAATATTGAAAAGGTATCAAATACATAATAATAAATTGCTCTTGTAATAATTAGTCCAATTAATATAATTAATACATCCGCAATCACAGCAGACAAATTATATTGTGAATACCATTGCCTTAAAACTGTTGATTTAATTACACTAATATTTAATAATAAAATTACAAATAAATCTGTAATTAAAACAGCGTTAAATAATGGTAAATAATCATTTACATTATTAAAATTTGCTATATTTTTAAACATATATTATATTATTAATATATTATAAAATAGGTTGTTATAAGTTGTTATTAAATGTCTAAACTAACAGTGTTTTTATCTGAACGCGGTTTCCTCTTGCTGCGTTTTGGCACGTTTGCGTCCGTCTGGATCTCTTTCAAATCATTGATACTAATGGTACTGCTGTTATTGTCGGCAAATGACTCATCATTATCTCTTTGAGGCGCCTCGGAAATATTAATGGTCTTGGTCTTTAATCCCGACAATATATCCGTAATGTCACCCGGTCCCTTCATATCAGGACGACGACTGCTCTTCTGAACAGGAGGTTGTAACCCAGGAATACTAAAGTTATTCTCCTTGATACTTATGCCATCATCTCCGCCAAAATTACCTGGTCCAAAATTGCTTCGCCCCATACTAATGTCGGGTCTAGAAACATTATTTCCAGCGCGGTTAGGTGGCGGTACAACATTGGGTCCTTGGGTTGCCATGGGCGGCGGGGGTCCTCTTCCTGATTGCGCTTGTGGTTCTCCGTGAGTAGGGTTCATAAGTCCACTCATAAATCCTCCAAATCCTGGATTATTCTGTCCCATTGAATTGACTGCTGCAGACTGGAATTGACGCATTAGATCCGGATTCTGACGCATAATGTCGTCCATACCAGGCATAGCACTCTTAAACATGGTATTTGTCATATGTACCATCATGGCGCTGCCACCCAACTGAAATAACAACTTGAGTTCAGGACTCATCGACGCCTTTGACTTGTACTTGTCATGGAGTTCGTTAAAGATGTCATCATAATCAGTAATGTTCTCATTGATTTGCTCACCCCAACCATCCAACTTCACGTCAAATGGATCAAAACGGTTATTCAAAAACTCGATACCATTGATAATTGCCATCATCATATTACCCTGGAACTTGACTGAATTTTGCTTCGCCTTCTCCTCCATGATCATCTCATATTCGCCTTGCATTTCTGCTAGATTAGAATCCATATTGTATTTCTTTGTTAGTTCAATACCCTTCTTTTCAAGCGCATCCAACTTTCGTAAGAACTTGAATTTCTCTCTTAATAACTCCTCCTTTGTTAGTTTGGGTTCATTAGACATATTGGTTATATCAGGATTAATTGGAATATTATTAAACTTACCATACCCGTCCCATGTTTTGGCGTCTGAATCAGTGTTTGTGGTAGACTTTCCTAAAGCAGGACCATCATCAAAGCGAACAGACGGACCATTTTCAAAATTCGTTTTGACACCAAAGAAACCCGACTCAAAATTGTTTGACATAGGAGCAGTCTCATTTGCTAAATCATTCAACTCATTTTCCAAATTATTCAGATCATCAATATTAATATCACTAGTTGGTGCACTCTCATTTCGCTTCTCATTCATGAGTAATTCAATTCCTCCACCAAAATTGGTCTTCTTTGATTTACCCCAACTACTACCCCCGTCTAAATTTTCAAAATCCATGGAAATGTCTATTATTTCGTTATCGTCCATTATTATGAATTAATAAGAACATTTAATTTTAAGTAATACGAATTAAAATATATATTATTTCAAATTAATTATTAAATAATTACCATTTATTAAATAATTACGAGGTTGTATACCTTGACGCCAACTATTCCAATTAAATTTTATGATTTATATACCACATACCTTGTAGGAAACAGTCGGATAAATCATCCTTCTTTTGATGTTTATGTAGGAAGGTCGCCCATGAATGAAACCGGTGATCATTATCAACAAAATTGGAGCAAGTTTGAATGCCAAGTTTCTTGCGCTGTTTGTAGTCCATTTTTCCGGATTTTGTCTTATCTTTGTCTTTGTCTAAAACAACGTTAGAAACGGAGTTAGAAACGGAGTTAGAAACGGAGTTAGAAACGGAGTTAGAAACAGAGTTAGAAACAGAGTTAGAACTAGTATCTGAACTAACAACAGATTTGGGCGGTATAAAATCCTTCAATTTGTTAGTTGCGCTTATAAAATCAATCGAAATATCATTGTTTTTCATTATAAAATATTGCGCCAACATACCTTGGATTGTTTTCATTTTGTTTGCAATTGGACCAATCTGGTTTTCAATAATAATGGTACCAATTGTCGGCAAATGCTCACCCAATATTTCCCCAAATTTGTACTCGATATTGCGCCCGATAGTAACCAGATCAATTTTAGACGCATTTACCTTGTCTATTTTTGAAAAACAATGGGTCTGCGCAAATTCAGTCAATTGCGCAATTAACCCGGACTTCTTATAAGGTGTTTCATATTTTATTTTATACTTGTCTGCAATTTCAATAAGGTTTTGAACCTTCTGTTTGTTAAGAAATGGCAGCGCTAAATCAGACGCTGGTTGTAATAAATTAATCTTTTTAGAATGCTTTAAACAATAACATTTACCGTCTTTGGCAAATTTGGCAGGTTTATCACAAAGACCCTCGTTCTTTTCGCCAACAAAAATACACCGATTATTTGCCTTCTCTGTCAAGTCAATATTGTCCCATTTTAAAACATTCAAATGATTTTTATCACCATCTTTCATCTCAAACAGACAAAATGAAAGATTTCTTATACCAACATCTATACTAAGTATTTTCATATATAATACTAAATTATAAAACTTATTATTATATCCATTTTTCTTAAAATACTATAAACTCTATAACGCAAAAATGCTAAAAATTAATTCCAATTTGTCGGAATAGATGGTGCGATCATTCGTGCGTTCATCTGTTGCTTAGTCATATAATCTTGTTTCAAGTTGCTATTATTGAACCCGAAAGTGGGTTTACTTGTATCATGGGTCGACGAAAATAAGTAAGGTGTATTTGAACTGGCAACTTTATTATCCACAGCGTATGGGTTATTGCCAGACGCCGCAATTGTTTCCATGCTATTAAATTTCATAATACTATTGGCGTTATTCTGCAGGTATTGCCTGTATTTCCAATTCGAATTAATACCAGCGTCTTGTTTAATCTGATCATTAATTACTGATTCTGGTTGCCAAGACGTATAATTTCGCCCATCGCACATCAAAGGAGGCATCGTATAATATGTATTATTTAAACCGGAATTTTGAGTTGTCCAACTATTATTCATATTATACTATTGTTAGAGAAAAATCTAACACTTTATTGTTCAGCACCTAACAATTTGAGAATATCATTCTTTTTAAGTTTAGAAGCGTCGACCACCAAACCCTTTTCAACAGCAACTTCTCTTAATTTATTTATTGACATCTTTTTATAGTCAATCTTGTCTTTATCTACAGTAGAACTTGACAAATCAGTGTAATCATCCGTTAACTTAATTGAAATATCAATATCATGAATGTTTTCTAAAGTTTTACTACTTATTTCAAAAGATGAAATATCTTCCGACAAATTGATTGTCTTTGTGTCGCTATTACTAACACTTTCACCGATAGCATTTTCACCGATAGTAGTTTCATGAACATTTATAAATTCATTATCAAGGTTAAGATCAATTTCATTGCCTAAATCAATGTTGATATTCTTGACCTGATTGCCTGATTCCAACTCTTCATCGGATTCATCTTCTGATTCTGATTCTGACTCTTCATCGGATTCATCTTCTGATTCTGACTCTTCATCGGACTCCGACTCTTCATCGGACTCTTCCTCAGAATCATCGTCATCTTCGTCGTCAGAGACCTCAATCAAATTGTTTAGTTCCGATTGTCCTCCCAAAAATTGAGGAATAACATGAATTTGATCTACGTTTGAATCAGAGTGTACATCTTGCATACTCTTGCCACTGATTCTACTTCTAAAGTATTGCATCTCCTCCGCCATTGTTGTCACTAAACCCATCATTGATGATATTTTATGATTTTGGACTGAAAATCTGTGATTGAAATACGCAAACAATCCGCCCACTAAAATAATAATTATAGCAACGCTAAATAAAAATGATGAACTACAAATTTCTGATAAAACCATTATTAAAAAAGATGAATATATTTAATTTAATAAGAGAACGAATAATGTTTTTAATTATTTTGTTAGTTTGTTAGTTTGTTAGTTTGTTTTAATTTTTATTGAAATTGCCCCGATGTTTGATCTAATATTTCTTTAGGATATGCCATATCACTTAACACTTTTAGTCCACCCTTTACCTTTGATATCCCCTTTTCTAATTCATACGTATAACTAAAATTGTCGTTTTTTTTTACAGTCTTCATATTGAAATTCTCTATTTTCTTGTTCTTACCTAACTTCTTGCACAATTTCACATAATGTGTCGTCAACATACATGTTACATTGTCATTCTTTACAATGAAGTCCATGAACGCCTGGGCGCTAATGACCGCCTCCTCTGGATTCGTCCCTGAATACAACTCGTCAAAAATTGCAAAGTGTTTCTCATTGTCTTTCTCCTTCTCTTCAATACAGTCAATGATCTCCTTACAGCGCCGCGCCTCTGCTTGAAACAAACTGTCGCGTCCCGATGTGTCTGGAATATTCAAGTAGCAATGTATGTTTTCAAACGGTTCTAATTTACACTTGTCGTAACATCCAAAACCAATGTGCTGCGACAAAACAATATTGATTAACACTGTCTTCAATGTAGTCGTTTTACCCGATGCATTCGGACCAGTAATTACCATGTTCTTACTCAGGTCACAATTATTCTTAACTATTTTGACGTCATCAATGAACTTGGGATAATACATCTGTTTTAGAATGGGTTTTGTCTGTCCCTTAATTAGCGTAACCGAGTTGATTTTGTTAGTATCTACATTTTCTTTAACACCTTGTAACAAGTTCATATAACCATTGAAACCAAATGAATACAACATGGCGTCATGATATTCGGCGTTGTTATATAGTTGGTAAAACGACCACATAATATGACCTATTTGCATAAATTTGGGAATCGAAAATTTAAACGGCGTAATACACTCAATTTCACTCTTAAACTTGGTTAAAACATCTATTTTGATCCTTAGCGCGTCATTGAATGCGCTGTATTTTGTTAGTTCCTTCGAACAAGACAAGTGATAATTCATAGACTGGATTGTGTAATCCAAGTAATTCCTAAATTTATGGAGATAGTCATGGATCTTCCTCATATTGGAATAGAAACGAACACAAACCATAATGTTTTGGTAAATTGAAAACACATAGAACGCTGCTGAAACTAATAAGTAAATCTTTTGTCCTGCATCTACATCGTTAAAATTGGTAAACACTTTTACAATTGCGTGCTTCGACGCCAGGGTTTTAAGTACTTCAATATATTCCTTAATATTCAGATCAATACCCTTAACCTTAATAATGAAAAATGGCACAATTAATATGAAAATTGGCAGACATAATGACAGCGCAGGTGACGCTATATTGTAAATACTCATGAGTTGAAGAAATTTGGGGTTATTGTTGATAAAATCGCCAAACGCCCAGTCAAAATAGAGATACTTGGAATGGAATCCAGTTTCGCCTTTGATCTCTTCCCACGCCTTAACAGTGTCTTCAATGTCGGAGTTTGTAAAATTCTTGGTTTCCGAAATTGCCTTAATATCGGCGTTTTTGAAATTCTTAACAAGGGTTTGAGTTTCTTTTAAATATTCAATGTCCGTTGTATAATATTTGGGCACTTCTTCTAAAACTTTGGCGCCGAGGGTGTTAGTTGGTTTGAAGACATAATCGTAAATAGGTTTCTCTTCTTTGTCAATTGTCTTTACTAGTTCTAAATCCGTGATAATGTTTTCATTCAATTTCTTGACCTTCTCATTGTACTTGATTGGAAGTGTGAAGACTTCATGTAACGAATCCAATTTCTTTTTATCGGTTTTATTAGAAGTTTGTTGATTCGGATCGAGCATATTCTTAAAAAAATCAAATTGTTGCATTGGTATTTCTATTTGTAAAATATATTAATATATAATCTATTTTACGAATTTTTCCACTTTTTGTAACGTAGTAAAGAAAAGTGGAGCAAAAAAGTTATGCGTAGCTTAAGAACCTAACTTATTAGTGATTTTTGTTAGTACGGCGTTTGTTAGTGTGGCGCTTCTTATTTTGTCGGCGCTTATTAACCGTGCGTTTCTTCTTAGGTGTCTTCTTAGTTTGCTGTTGTCGTCGTTTGTATTTCCTTGTCTTGGATCTACCTCCTCCTAATTCGTCACTATCTACCTCAAATTTACCTTCCTTTTTTGGTTTTAAGTTTTGAGGTGGACGTTTTCTAGATTGTTTTTCTCGCAATACTGCTGCTGCTGCTGCTTGTTCATTTTTTGCTTTTACAAAAACTTCTCGTCTTGATTGTCCAGCAACATCCCATCCACGCTTAATTTCATCAGGTGTTAGTAATTTTTTCAACCTATTATATCCTTCTTCAGTACGCGTTGCTGTACCTTTTTTACTTGCTAATTCTGCTAACTGTCTTCCTGATTTACCATCATTTACAAATTGGGTTGCTAATTCTTTTTGTTGCGCCCGTCTTTCTATATTAGGATCAACTAGCAATGATTGTTTCATCTGTTGCTGTTGCTGCTGTTGCTGTTGCTGCTGTTGCTGCTGTTGCTGCTGCTGTTGCTGCTGCTGCTGTTGAAGACGCATCTCTTCTGGAGACAAGTTTGAATTTAACACATAACTAACAATGGATTCCTTGGGTACCAGATTTGATTGTTTTGACGTAGTAGGTATTTTTGGTTGTATTGCCGCCGGTGAACCGAGCGCTGCTTCTGATTTACTAGATGGTTCTTCCACTCTTACTTTTGCTGCTGACGCTGACGGCGCTTTTACTTGTTCTAAAAAACTAGAACTAGAACTATGACTTGATGACGACGCTGCAAAACTATGACTATGTCCTGATGATGATAACTCTTGTCTTTGAGTCAACGCTAATTCTTCATCATCTAACATTCGCAATAATTCTTCTCTTAATGCTCCGTATTCTTCCAGTGGTAATTCTTCATCCTCGTCTTCAAGACGTCTTTCTGCTGCTGATGCTGATACTGCGACTGACCCTCCTGGATCGTCATCTGCACCTGTGTAAAATACAGTAGATCCCGAAGATGAACAATTTGTACCAAACACACAAGTCAACGCATCTGTACATTTGTCTAATAATCTACTTGCTCCTGAAATAACACTATCAAAAAAACCTAACTCTTCTTGAGATAATTGAGTATCCGGTGTTTGCTGTGTCATTTGGGATAATAATTCTTGACTTTGTTTAGTTAATATATCCCTAACAATAGTTAATCTTACTCTAGCATTTGATGTTTCCACTCCTTGACATCCATGAGTTACAGTCCACATACGAATATTTTGAAAATAATCAAGTAATTGAAAAATTGTTAAGTCACTAATCTTTTTTCTACTAGTCAAAATTAAAATTGGATCTTTTGTGTATGGTTTAGAATCTACTGTATTTAAAAAGAATAATAACATACCTTCCAACAAACGCATAAATAAGTTAGTACAAAATACAATTCGAGTAAGACCAGGATTACCAAATTTAACCTCCAATGGTGTGTGTCTAAATAGTATATTCCATCGTTGTCTTACAGCATTTATATCTTCCATAAAATCTTCAACGTTTTGTTCATTTACTCCTTGTATTGGTGGTTGTATTGATCTGACATATTGTCTTAACCAAGATCTTACAGATATTAAATCACTTAAATCCATTTCTGTTGGCATGGTTACCAAGTTTTTTGAATTTGCTGGATTAGTCAAATTAATAATAGATTGAGGAAAATATCCGCTAAATTCGTCATTAGGTTGTAAACCCATTTTATGTTTCATCATTAATAAAAGTTCTCTATAAGACTTACGGTTAAATTCAAATTCACATAATGGTTCTGCTCGTAATTTCCATGCACGATCAGATACACCCTGCTTGAAATAAAGCATGTTTAAAAATTGTTCTAGTGGTTCAGCATTTCGTGGTTCCTTTAAATGATATATTTCCGACTGGCGTGTCAAATAGTCTCCCAAATCTGGAGCAACTTGTCTAATATTATCAATACTAAATACACTTTGAAGAATTGTTTTTACATCTAATGGAGACAACGATTTTTCTTTCTCACAATTGTTAAAAAAATTTTGAAATAGATGTTGATAAATACTAAAAACTTCTCCTCTACTATGAATAGATAAAAGTCCTTTTGAATTATAAGTAGGAGCACCTGGTGGCACTGGTGATATAATACGTGTTTTTGATAACCATTCTTCTAATTTTACTAAAAACTCATCATATTTACTAAATGAGTCACCAGGATTAACTCCAGGATTACGGATATAATATTTACTACCATAACGGATATAACTTGAATGACAAAAACATGAACTAACAATAGTCTCTTTATCAGGAACTTGGAGTCCGTCAAGACTGTTATTATTTGTTCTATAACTAACTGCTAAGGCAAATGTTTTTAGTTTGTCTTCTTCAGGTGTTGGCGCTGACTGTGATGTTAAAAATGATGATGCTTTTGCTAACAACATATTAATATATTATATTATTAAATTTTTAGATTTAAGAATATATTGTTTGGTCTAAACAAAAATAATTTCACAATTCAAGATCAAATATTTAAATTAACCTTGACAGATCTGCTGGTAGTTCATTAATTTGGCATCTGTAATAATCCTGGATCGTCCTTAGATTCATTGAATCTCTGCGTGTCACAAAATTGATTCCAATTCCCTTTCGACCCCATCGTCCCGATCTGCCAATTCGGTGAATATACGTACTCTTATCACGAGGAATGTCAAAATTAACTACAACACTGACCTGCTGAATATCAATGCCACGAGCAGTCACATTGGATGAAATCAAGACTCGTGCATTTCCAGTCCTGAACTCTTGAAACGCCTTGGCGCGCTCCGACTTATCCATGTTGCTATGAATACAGCAAACTGGAAACTGATCTTGGACCATCGCCTCGTACAAATCTTGAACGCGCTCCTTGCTGTTACAGTAAATAATACATTGACTAAATGTGATGCCATTATACAGGTCCTTCAATGTGTCGTATTTCTGCCGATCATCGTCTAGCGCCACATAGAATTGCCGAATTCCATCAAGAGTCAACTTTTCTGCTAGAACAGTAATGCGAACAGGGTTTCTCATGATCTTATCGGTAATAGGCAGCACCTCAGGAGGCAACGTTGCGCTAAATAACGCAATCTGGACGTCCTTGTGTAAATATTGGAAAATATTGTAGACCTGATCCTTGAAACCAGACGACAACATCTCATCCGCCTCGTCAAGAATGACCAACTTGAGTTTCTTGGCGTTAATATGGCGGCGTCTCATCATGTCATAAACACGTCCAGGAGTGCCGACAATGACATGAGGAGGCGTCTTGTGCATCTCATCAACATCATTGTCAATGGACGAACCACCAATAACAGTTTTAACTCTTAACCCAGGAATCAAATTGCCGAGAGAACTGATCACACCGGAAATCTGATTGGTGAGTTCGTGAGTGGGAGACATGATGAGTATTTGATTCGAATTATCCTTAGTATTCACACGCGACAAAGCGCCAATAGCGAACGTAGCGGTCTTTCCAGTGCCAGATTGCGCCTGGGCGACAATATCGCGACCATTCATAATTGGTTTGATCGCCTTTTGCTGGATAGGACTTGGTTGCTCAAAACCGTATGAAAAAATACCTCTTAGTAACTCAGTTGAGATTCCAAGACTATCCCAAGACGTAAATGTTTCAAGAGTTTCATCCGTTTCAATTTGAGGACCATTTGCTCCACTATTACCACCTCCACCACTTGCTGATTGTGTGTGTGACGATGCGTTTATTTCTTCACTAATAGTCGCATCATTACTATTAGTTGTATTTTCGGGTTCAATATTTTGTGACATTGTATAATATATTATGTAGGTTGGTTTTAAGTGTATTTAATAAAGAATATATTATATTTAAAAAAAATTGATATAAACATTTGTCTATAATATTTAAGTAAGAATATAATGGCCACCATAGCAACTAATAGCAATAATATGAATATGAAGTATAGTTTGAACGCGTTTAGAGAGATTACCTTTAATGGGTTTGATTTCACTATCCCGGAAACTACTGTAACTTTAATAAATGAATTGGCGAGTCAGGTAGGTTCGCAAACATTTGTAAGAAATACAGTATTTCAAAAGAAGGAGCACGCAGAGGGTGTAGTGTTTGGACAATCAATGTTTAAGTTGGGATCTGGATCTGGATCAGGGGGTGGAGGAAAGAAGCGCAGAGGCAACCGAACTATGGAGGTAAGTAATGATGATTGGGAGACATTGCGTACCTTCCAAACAACAAAAATATTAGAAAAGAGCGGATTTGACGCTCACATTGATTCTCTGCGTTCATTGTTGAATAAAATTACTGACAAGACGTTCTTAGATATTAGAGAACATATTATTTCAAAGATGGATGAGATTGTACATGATCCCGAGTTTAATGAAGATGCTGGTAACAGGATTAGCGCTGCGTTTTACGAGATTGCATCGAATAACAAGTTCTTCTCGAAGGTCTACGCCGACCTTTACGCCGAGATTACAACCAAGTATAGTTTCATGAAGGAGTTATTTTCCAGTAAATTTAACAGTTTTATTGAAGAGTTTAAGAATATAGTAATTGTTGATCCAAAGGTTAATTATGATCTGTGGTGCGACGCAAATAAACAGAACGAGCGTCGACGAGCAAATACGCAATTCTTTATGAATTTGGCGGTAAATGGATTTATACCAAAGAATTCAGTGATTACTATTTTGAAGGAGTTATTAGAGATTGTGATGGGCATGATCAATCAGACTGACAAGAAGAATGAGGTCGATGAGATTACCGAGAACATTGCCATTCTTTATAAGAAGGACGTAATTGACGCTGTGTTAAATGATCCGGATGTAGATGAGGAGGATTACGAGATTAGCGGCGATTCGATTGTGGATACGGTTACTGTTTTGGCGCGAAGTAAGGCGAAAGATTTTAAGAGTTTGTCGAATAAGTCGATCTTCAAGTTCATGGATTTGGTTGAGATGTAATTCCACTTTTTAAAAACAGTGGAGCAAAAATTTCTGTGTATATGAAATAATTTCTTTAAAAATTAATAAAAAAATTATTGTTATTTCTTATTTGCGACTTGTTGTCCGTCTTTTTTTCCTATGTGTTCTTATTTGTCTTCTTTTTTTGGCATTTTTGTTTTTAGTATTTGATTTTGTTCTTCGTCCTTTCTTTTTTGTTACCCCCCTTGCCTTTGAACTCGCTTTTTTTGGTTTTCTCGCAATTGGAAGTTTCCCATGTTCTATATAATTAACTATAACATCTCTTCTCTCTTCCTCAGGAATGCTATTTAAAGGATATAAAATTGCCTGATATATTGCTTCAGCGTTTGTTCCGTAAAAGTCGCCATACTTGGTTAACCAACCTTCATAACCCGATCCATCAATAAGTGAAATATATGCGTCTTTTCGAACAATTGTTGCCGACATTGCTGGACCAGTGTTAGAAGCGGCGACAGCAGTAATCGCAGCAACATTTTTGCTTACTGGAACATTTGGCATTGCTCTTTCAGCAGCGGCAACTCCCGCATTAAGTGCAAACATTAATTTTTCGGCGTCATCTCCTTTATCTCCAGCGACGTGAGTAATTTGTATATTTGTTGGATCAATTTCTTCACTTTCTAAACCTTTATACACATACGCAGCAACATTGGCGGCAGGATTTGTCATTTCAGTTATGATATAATCTCTATCTTTTACAAAACCTTCTCCATCATTGTATTTTGTTTGCGCTAATTCTGTTTCAATAAAATTTTTCTTAGTTTCAAAATCAATTGGATTATCCATAGTTCTAACTTTTCCTGGACCGCTACCAAGTAATATTAATGGGACAGTTCCCTTTTCCTTTGCGGTGTTTATCAAAGAAACTAAGGCGCTTATATGTCCCTTGTGTGGAGGATTTAACCGACCAATAAAATACATAAATGTCTTTGTTGAATTTGTTGGATTTGTTGTAATTTCTTCAACACTATACAATTCAGGACCATCTGTATCAGTGCCTTCCGCTTGCGCTTGTATACGCGACCCATAATTATCTTCAAATTTACGAATATAATCATCCAACTGTGATTCCGATATTACTCCAATTGCTTTAGTTCCAAGACGTAGATTATTACCACTTAATGTTCTAAGATCTTGAATATTTCTTTTCATTTCTGGATCCGATAAAGCATGTGTTTGATTTGCGTTACTTTCGTTTATTGACATTTATTTATATCTAATATATCGCAATATAAAATTTTTGGTTTATTGGTGTTAGTGTTAGTTATATTGAAAAAAACAAGTATAAATAAAATCATTCTAATATATTATTACATGGATACCAATAATAATATATTTTTTACCGTGGAAGATAATTTGGATGAAACCAATACGACCAATATTGCAAACATTGATGAAATGATGAGTAAATTATTGGATGATAATGATGATGAATATGGGTTTGATTACAATGATTATAGTTATGATGATACAGAACAATTGTTAAAACAAGATTCTTCATTTGCATATTTCAAAGAGAAGAGCATGTATCATGGTGTTCCCGAAGCATATTATGAAATGCATACAATTAAGGAACTTATGAAAATATGCCATTATTATGATCTCGCTAAGAATGTTAAAGGTGCCAAGTGTAAAAAGGCAGATATTGTAGCAACTGTTGTATTTTTTGAGGCGCAACTTGAAAATAAGGAAATCGTCAACAAACGTAACAAGATGTGGGCGTATATGAGGGAACTTACAAATGATCCCAGAATGAAGGAATATATTCTCTGGAATTAAATAGGTAAAATAATATGTAAATAAAATATTAAATAATCAAATATTAAATCTAAATTACTTATATACAAAATGGTTGTATCTAAATTAGACAATAGTGTTAGTTATCCGGAATTAAAACGAGTAGATCCAGAAGATAAAAGTAGTGAAAGCAATTTATATCAAATTGAATCCAAAGGTCTAGAATTTATTATTGCAATTGGTGGTCCAAAAAACACATTTGCTGACAAAAATATAACATATTTTCCAATTTATTTAGTAAAACATAATAACAAAGTAATTCAAATTGGTGTTTATGAAATTCCGTCTACAAATATCATGGACGTCATGAATGAAGACGCTGAATTAGACGTGAGTCGTTTAAACGATCCACTTTTTTATACATTTGCCACTAAAGATATGATTGAAAAATTGCGACTTGTACCTGAAGATGAGTCACTTTTAAAGAAAGATATAGAGAAGGCGGAAAGAAAGGAAAAAGAAAAAGAAAAAGAACAGGAAAAAGCAAAGGATAAAAGTAAAAAGGGTATCAGCGCTCTAACAACAGTTGGTGAAATACTAATTCCGCAAATAAGACGAGACGTGTTTAATATACGCCCTGGAGCAAATATTCCTGAGAAATTGAAACAGGAATCATTAAAAGAGGCGAAAAGTATTCGACAAAAGTATCACAAAGAAACTAAGGATACCTGGATTCAGAGATTTATGACAAATAAGAATTATACATTGGTTGATAATGAGGGTCGGGGTGATTGTTTGTTTGCAACTATTCGCGATGCGTTTCAGAGCATTGGTCAAGATACAACTGTTAGTAAATTAAGAAATAAGATATCGAGTGAAGTGAAACAAGACATATATAACACCTATAAACAGCGTTATATCATGTTTTCCAATGAATTGGCGGCGGCAAAAGCAGAGTCTATTCGTCTTAAAAAAGAATATGATGATTTACAGTTGAAATTGGGATCAACAATTGACCGCAATCAGCAACTCATTATTGCAAATACTGCGAAAGAGACGCAGAAGAAATATGCTAGACTAAAGGGCGAATATGAATTTGCCAAGGAAAATATAAATGATGTCAAATTTATGAAGGATGTTAATAATTTGGAAGATCTGAAGCGTATTATGCGTACTTGCGCTTTTTGGGGTGACGATTGGTCGATCAATACACTGGAGCGAATATTGAATATTAAATTCATTATTTTGTCTAGTGATATTTATGACAATGGTAAAGGTGATATAAACAATGTCCTCCAATGCCCAAATGCTACAGACCCAGTAATAGAATCTAGACGAGAATTTAAACCGGAATATTATATTATAATTGATCATACTGGCGACCATTATAAACTAATTGGTTACAAACACAAATTGATTTTCTCATTTAAGGAGATACCTTATGATATTAAGCATATGATTGTTGATAAATGCATGGAACGCGCTGCTGGAATATATACATACATTTCCGATTTTATGGCGTTGAATGCAAGTGATCGCGGAATGGGAGTCCAGAAACCCACATTTGATGAATTAGGTGAAGCAAAAATTCTAAACTTATATGATGATAATATTGTGTTTATGTTTAATCAGCGATCCTATAAAAAACGTATGCCGGGTAAAGGTGCGGGAGAAACCATACCACTTGAATCAGGGCAACAATTCGCGCAACTGGCGAAGATTGTAGATTGGCGTAAGAAACTAGATAGAAGTTGGGTACAACCCTTTGTTTTGGATAATCATACATGGGCGTCAGTGGAGCACTATTATCAGGCGTCCAAATTCAGGAAAAATCCGGACCAGAATTTCTATTTGTCTTTTTCTTTGGATTCGGGAACGGAGACGTCAAAAGATCCTCATATGGCAAAAGCGGCGGCAGGTAAAACAGGTTTATACAAGGGTGAATTGCTTAGGTCTAAAACAATTAAAGAGGATCCAGATTTTGAGACCAGGAAAGAAAAGGAACTAGATAAGGCAAATACGGCAAAATTTACACAACACGCCGATTTAAAACAGGCGCTAGTCGAAACAAAGAATGCTAAGTTGATGCAGTATGTTAGAGCACATAACCCAGAAGTACAGGACGATTTGATGATCTTACGCAGCAAAATCGCAGGAAATTAAACAAATCCACCTTTTAAAAAGTGAAACCAAACTTTAATAAAATTGAAAGTAAATTTATTTTGCTTTATTTCAAAGTAATAAAGCAAAATGTATTGTTGTTTATGCGTAAGTATAATAATTATTGTTATAATTCTGATAAGTACATTATCAGAATTTGGAAAATATATTGATGAAAATTTTGATGGAGATAGAAATGAAATATTTACTACGCAACATCTCCGTGGTATGTATATTGATGGCATCGTAGACGAATTATTTACAAATATTTATGATAGCGTTATTACAAGTGCATCCAAAGGCAAAACTTCTGGTTCTTTTACGATAATGTGTATTAAATCGTCAGACCCAAATGGTGCCAAAAAAAATTACTACGGAGATGATAACTCTTATAGTTGTGACCATTATGATGGTTACCAACTATGGTGGATACGTCAAATTAAGAGAACTGGTGGTGAAGTTATTCCAAAGAATAATATTCAATCAGAACAAATTAAAATGCGTGTTATAGAAAAAATACAATCGGCATTTCCAGAGAGCAATATTACAAAAAGTTATAAAAACTGCTGTGACATTTACAATATAACTTGGTAAATAATAAGATGGTTTGACTCCCTTTTTTTTAAGCGAAGCGGAAAAGGTGGAAAGGTTAGCAGTTAGATCCCAAGTAATTCGCCTTTGGTGTTGTGCCATTTGGACAGCAACCATATCTGGTTCCAGCGCAACCACCAATTGGTTTTGTAACAGGTACAGTGACAACTTGTGTCGTTGTTGTCGTCTTTGTCGGTGTAATAATTACAATATGATTGACTATTGCCATGAATATGATTATGATCAAAACAATAAGCAAGATTTTGTTAGTATCCATTATATTATTACAATATAAATTATAATAATAAATAATAAAATATAATAAAGTATTTATTATATTGTTATATAAAGTATGAAAATAACACATGAAAGTCACAAGTTAATGTCATTTTTTGTTAAAAATAATTGTTTAAAACCAATCGAGCAATCAAAGAACACTGATCATTTGTTAGAAGGTATATTTAAGGAGTTGCTAGATGGCGTGGCGTTTGTTGACGCCGAAAAGCAACGACTAAAATTGGCGTTTTATAATCCAAAAATAACTGTCATAGAACATGTCAAACAGATCCCTAAACCTACTACTTTTAGTGTTAGTGGGTTTCCAGATCTTGTTAGAAAAACCATTGATGAGAATTGTCTCAGCGCCGTAAGTTATTCTTTCAATATGTATGATCGGAAAATCAATATTCATTTTGTAGTGGAGGCACCTGGTGTTGATACCCGGATTAAAAAATACAATAGTTATGTAGATTATATTCTGTATTGGTTATATATTGTGAACCTACATGCATCCAAGCGCTGCTCTGGTGAACTCACATTCTTTATTTATCATACATCATTAACCAAAGAATTACCACTTTCTAACATTGATATTCTTTCAGAAAACAATGTAAATACGGGGTTTACACGAACATGTCAACCAAACTCTGAAATTGTTGTTTATCGCATGGAAGAGTGGTTCAAAGTTATGCTTCACGAGTCGATGCACAATTTTGGTCTAGATTTCTCTGATATGGACAATACAAATTGTAAGAATAAGATCTTATCTTTGTTCCCAGTGAAATCCGAGGTTAATTTGTATGAGGCGTATACTGAGTTCTGGGCGCGAATCATGAATGTTGTCTTTTGTAGTTATAGCAACGCAAGAAATAAGAATAATATGAATGAGTTGTTAACAAATGCCGAGTTCTTTTTGAATTTTGAACGCATTTTCTCGTTTTATCAGATGGTTAAGATATTAAATTTCATGGACATTGAATACCGATTCTTGATCTTAAAATCGAATCACGCTGATTCTATACGGCGGGCAATGTACAAGGAGAATACTAATGTGTTGGCGTATTATATTGTGACGATGATTTTGATCAACAATTACGAGGATTTTTTGCTATGGTGTAAGATCAATAATGACACATTTTTACAGTTTAAGAAGACCGATATAAATCAGAGACGTTTTTGCCGATTTATTGAACAATACTATAAGGCGCCTGATTTGCTCAAAAGCATTGAATGTTCGAGTGAACTCTTAACCAATATTAAAAATAAGGGGAGGAAGGGTAAGATGAGTAAATATAATGAGTTTTTGCTTAAAAACTTACGCATGACTTTGTGTGAACTTAATTAGTATATTAGTTTTAGGACTTAGGGTTTTTGACTTTGACTATTAAGACGTGTACTTTGACGTGTACTTTGTCTTAGACCTTGAGTTTGACTTTGTGCTAGACTTTGACCACGTTTTTTGGTTTTAGACTTGGATTTAGAATTAGAATTAGAAGAAGAATTAGACTTTGATTTTGGTCTTGACCTAGGTCTGACATTAATGTCCTGCATACCCATATCGTAACCCTCGTGGTGCTCATTGGACACATCAGTAGATCGATCTTTTAAATAGTTCATTTCGGCGCTATATGTGCTATGTGTTGGACACTCACCTTTGCCAATAAAAAACCAATAACCAAACGCTTCCCATTCATCAAGTGTATCTTCGATATTTTTGAAAAGTATTTCCGGTTTCATATTGACGTTACCACGACTAGTAGAAAAATCACGCCACAATTTTTTGTTTCGCGGATCACTTAATATCTCATTTGTTAGTATCTCTTTAAAATCAATACCTTCATAATTTTCTATATTTCCGTTAAGAAGATCACGATACATTTTTATCATTGCCATCTGATTTGTTTCGTGATAAATTTGCTTTAGTTTCCCCTTTTCTTCTGATAATTGGATGGGTATTTCAAAAAAATTCATTAGAGAATATGATTGACAAAGAGTGTCGTTTACGTTTTTATTTAAATCTTGAACTCCATCTTCTCCACTACAAACAATAAGTTGAGGATCTTCGCGGTCTCTTACCGTGTGATGAAAAGAATTACCAAATTCAGGACCTGCTTTGGCAACTTTGAATTCCCAGGTTGTAGGATACTCTTCTTCAATAATTTTTCTGACGGTAGCGTCGCCAAATATCTGATTAATATAAGTGTAATGCTTTTTGGAGAACGCTAGTAATTTTTCCGCACTACAGTTTGCTTTTACTTTGCTAAAAGCGAGACTTCTGCTTCTGCTGGTGCTCATGCTTCTGCTGGTGCTCATGCTTCTGCTTCTAGTTCTGCTCCTGCTTCTAAGACTTGCACTTCTACTTCTACTTCTACTTCTACTTCTACTTCTACTTCTACTTCTGTTACCGCTAAGATTTGCACTCATTTATATTATATATTAATATGATATAAATTTTTATTAATTATTGGTTCCTAAAGGTGTTTATTTGTCATCTTTATTTGTATTTTTATTGTGTCCTCGATGTCCCCAGCAATACGCGCTATCCTTAGTACAAGAATTACCGCAATGGGTACCATCCTTTTTTAAAACCGTACATATATATTTGAAATGACCTGGACTGATTTGTTTCTTATTTTGACGCCATGCAGCGCTTGCTTCATCGAAGTCAATATTGACCTCATATAACGCACCTTTTTCATAATTTGTTTGACTTCTTGTCTCCATTTTTGTTGTTATAAATATAATTATACTAACAAATTATCAGGATAATTTTATATCAATTTTTTTCACAAAATTACCAAATATATAAAAAAATTGATTTTGAATAAATCTGAAAATAAACGGTTATAACTAAGACCAAACCTATACTTACTAAATGGGAATACGAAATTTAAACAAATACTTAAGAGAGAAATGTTCTGATTCGATCCGTGTATTAAACATGGCAGATCTAGAAGGCAAGCGAATTGCCGTTGATATCAGTATATACTTATATAAGTACGAAGGCGATAATATGTTACTAGAGAATATGTATTTGATGTTGTCTATATTCCGACACCACAATATAATACCAATCTTCATATTTGACGGCAAACCGCCACCGGAAAAAAAGGAGTTATTAATGAAGCGCAAGGAAGATAAAAAGGAGGCGCAAAAAGAATATGAACAGTTGCAAAAAAGTCTAGAAGACAATACACAGTTTGACGACACTGATAAGCAAGAAATTGTCGCAACAATGGACCAATTAAAAAAGCAATTTATTCATATTAACAAAGACAAGATTGAAAGCGTAAAGGAACTCATTCGCGCCTATGGTGCGACCTATTATGATGCACCGGGCGAAGCAGATGAATTGTGTGCTCTACTTGTGTTAAAAAAGAAGGTCTGGGCGTGTCTTTCAGAGGACATGGATCTATTTGTTTATGGGTGCTCGCGAGTGTTGCGTTATTTCAGTCTTATGAATCACAGTGTTGTGCTTTATCATATGAAAGGCATTTTGGATGAGTTGTCTCTTAACCAGAAAGAATTCAGAGAAATATGTATTTTATCGGGCACTGACTACAATATAAACGCAAATACAAGTGCAGGCGGAAAAGGTGACAATAAAAATAGTCTAAGTAATACATTGAAATTATTTGGCAAGTATAAGGCGTCAAATAGTCCCAATTCTAATTCATTGTCATTCTACGATTGGATAATAATGAATAGTGAATACATAACAGATATAGATCTGCTTAACAAAATAAACCATATGTTTGATTTGTCGACTGATATGAGAAGTAATCAATTGGATGTTTTCAATCGAATTAAGATTATAAATGGTCCGATTATTGTTGAGAGTATTCGTGATATTATGCGCGAAGAAGGGTTCATATTTATTCAGTCTTCACATTAGCATTCAGTCTCAGGTCCCGTTATGCGATCTAAATCAATACAAATCTTTTTTACATTTACAGGTAATATTGTTCCTATGTATTTACTAAAAGTGGAACCAGTTTCGTTTTCAAAATTATAAGCGCCAATAAAAACATTGTTACAACTCTTTGATACTAACAAATCAACAATTGCGTTTAGTTCTCTTCCATTAAACTGTTTTTCTGTCAAAATAAATTTATAATTGTTTTTAACCATAAAATCTATAACCATATTTGATAATGAATAAGATAAAATGATGGTACTATCATCTTTATTTATAAATCTTGAAATTAAATCGATATATTTATTCTTAATATGTGATTTGAACACGTCTTCTGTCATATTATTTATTTTTGACCAGTGTATTACAGCGTCATCTTCTATTCTTAAATGAATGATGTTTATTTTGTTAGTATTATCATAATTTAAACGCATTTTATCTAATGAAATTTGTGATTTTTCTATAAAATGAGTATTATATTCTAAATTAACAAGTATGTGATTGAACATTTGTGTTCTTAAAAATAAACATGATGTATTAAATTTGTTAACATAAGTTGCATTTAAAATATCAATATATATATGTTCTGTTAAATTTTCATCAAATATTTCTTCAATGTAATAACCATTAATTTTATAATATAAGAATACGTTTTTTTTGACATCAACGCATGGATCACCTTTAATTGAATTAAAATTAGTAAATTTATTTATAAATAAACTGTTTATACAAACACTATTTGGTAATATTTCATTCATTATGTCTATTTTTGTATCTGATGTACCATATTTGATGCTTTGTAATTCAAAATTAGCGTGATATTTATCTACTATTATGATATCATAATTCTCCTTTAAAAACTTGTTTATCTTTTCAATATTAAATATTCGGGAGATTGGAGTGTAGTTTGGGTTGAATACGTCATTTGAAAAATGATCAACTACTAGTACTTTATGTTTGTTATTATAAGCAATTATAATTCCGCTTATTAATGATATTACTTGATTTGTTAATCCAGAACCAGGTATGCCTATTTTACAGTAGTACATGTTTTTTTGTTATTAATAACAAGTTGTTTTTATATCTTTTTTACATAAGTATTTGAATATTTTGGGCAATAATTAATAATATCTATTAAAAAATAGATATTATCATCGGGTTGTTTCGATCAACCGTCCTTCGGGTTATGAGCCCGACGCGCTTCCTCTGCGCCACGATGATGGGTTGTCATTGGGTGGTTTCGATCCACCTCCCCTGACCCTGAAGTTGTCAGTACGCTTCCATTACGCTACAATGACTCTGTTATATATACATATATATATTATTTTTTTTGTTTTTTTAAATTAATACGTTTTAAATCAGTCGTTGCACTTGTCGGTCAACTACGTTTTTGGTCGTTAGCACTTTGGTTACTAATGCTTTAAGCGCTGATGGGGGCAACAGCAGCGACAGTCTTGGCGAAGTGAGGACTCATGTATCTCTGGAGGTTGAAATAGGTGAGTTCATCACTCTTCTTCAACTTCAAAAGAGACTGGAGCTTGGCATCAGGGTTGATCTTGCGACCGTTCTCCTTGTCCTGGAGGTTGTGTGCTCTGATGTACACGTTGATGTTTCTGGTAACATCAGTGCGGGCCATCTCAGTACCAGCGGGCTTGTCCAAGAACTTGGCGAGCTCATCAGAGATTCTGGTGGGCTTCACAAAACCAGAGGGTTGACGGTTGCCAGTCTTTCTCTTTCCCTTCTTAGAGACCTTCTGCGCCGCCTTGAGTTCCTTGGTCCACTGCTTCTCCATGGTCTTGTACTCAGACTTAAGAGAGGCGATGAGAGAACCTAGTTGGTTCAACTTAGCAGAAAACTCAGCAGACTTGGCGGCAATGGCAGCCTCAACATCCTCAACAGCGGTGACGGCAACGGCGGACTCCTCAACAGCGGGAGCAACGACAACGGGACTCTCAACCTTGACCTCAACCTTGGTCTCCTTCTTGGCCTTAGGTGCCTTAGCAACCTTCTCAACAACGGGGGCAGCAACAGCGGCAGCAGTAATGGTCTCAGCGACCTCAGTGGAGTTCTTCTTTACCTGTTTGGGCATCTTATTATACTATACTACAGTAAGTTCTTTTTAAATAGTTTAACGCTTAATATATATTATTTCAAATAATTCAATTTTTTTCTGATTGAATAAGGTCTAAAATGTCTAAATGTGGGGTTAAAAATGGATTTTTGAACGAATAAAATTGTGTTACATGAATTTAATTAATAGCAGTATTGAATTTTTACATATGTAAAAATTAAATTAATAGCAGTATTGAATTTTTACATATGTAAAAATTAAATTAGATCATGATTTTGCTAAATTACACACTATAATTGAGCGCCTGGTATAACCATGGCAATGCATTTGCCGCATCAACACTAACTAAAGTAATCGCGCCCAAAACATAGTATGCGCCTAAACTTTTACTGTCTCGATTGACACCCAAATTCACAAACTTTTCTAAAACTTCCAATACATATTTTCTTATTTCATCTAAATTGTCGCTATGTTGCACTTGACTAAAATGTGACAGGCGACCAAATGGATTACCAACTGGTGGACAAATGTCGCGCTTAATTTCCTCTGACAAATTTGCCCGATACGTCCAAATATCAATCAACTCTCTTAATAATCTGACTAATTGATTCCGGTTCAAATTGAGAAACCACTTTGAGTCTGAATAATTTCCTAAAGCGTCTATATTTTGAAACAACGCCAAGATCCTCAATTCAAGCGACTTTTTACACGAGACTTCCAATGTTATGTCTTTAATTTCAGTACAAATTTGTATTTTTAACACCTTACTCAGTCTGAGCAACAACTTCAGATTTTCAACTACTTTACTTGTAATTGGATGTCTATTATATGGATTTTTTATTACACCATTGCTTTTATAAACCAAATTATAAATGGATAATAAATCAAAACCATAAATGAAATCATCTTCATCTTTGTAACTGAAAAATTGCTCAATTGGTAGATCTTTTAATTCATCCATAGAATAGAAATCAGTTTCATTTGTACATAATGATCGATCCATCGCAGCGGGACCATGACAATTGTTGTATTTGCGCCGTAAATAACCTCTAAATACCTTTTGAATTTTCAAGATCGAATTCGATAAGAATAGGAACGTGAATAATCGTGAGACTAATTGTGGTTTGTTACCGGATATTTTCAATTTATAACTTTTAGCAAAAATCTTCAATTGTTGAACATTGTAGTTGGTTTTGTCTAGCAAATAATATTCATTAAATTTTGGAATACTAATATTATCATCGTCTACTTTTTCTTTGTCTGAACAAAAGATCATTTTGGATTTACATTTGTTTGAAATAGATTCAATATAATCATTAATTGTTTGTTCCTTATTTTCAACTGCTGATTGATTAATTACTTTGGTGTTCATGATTGCAATATATATATATTTATAAGAAATCTTTTTGTATTCTTTTTCACTAAATATATAACTTTGAACTAACAAAAATAATTAATTTAAATTTTGACATGTAAAATCAGTTACAAATTTAATTGTACATTACGAAAACTGGGGTTTCCAAGTCTATTTATGTGTTTTAAAAAAAATTGATTTAAAGATAAACTGTATAAATATAATTATAATTGTATAGAATGGCAGACGCGATCATTGACGGAACTAATATTAATACTGAGTGCTTCTCTTACTCTGCGCCTAAGGCACATGAGTCTGGTGGAAAGGTTGTAAACGTTTATAATAAATATTTTAAGGAGTCTCTTACGATTTCTAGTCCTCTTATATTGACTTGGGGCGCTCAAGAGGGTGTTGATCAGGCGAAGAAACCTACTGGTAAGTATACTATGAGTCTTCAATTCCCTAACGCTGACTTTCCCAATCCTGATTGCGAGGCATTCTTGAGAAGTATGCGCGCTTTGGAGGCGAAGATCAAGGCAGATGCTCTCGCTAACTCTAAGGAGTGGTTTGGCAAGGTGATTACCAATCCTGAAATCATTGATGAGAAGTTTAACGTGATGCTCAGACATCCCAAGTTTAAGGGTACTGAGGAAGTTGATGTCAGTAAGGCGCCGACTCTTACTGTTAAGGTGCCCTGCTGGAAGGGTGTTTGGAAGTCTGAGATTTATGACGAGGATGGTGAACCATTGTATGTGAATGGTAAGACTAATGGTTCTATAACTCCTCTTGATTTCTTGAAACCCAAGACACATGTAATCTGTTTGATTCAATGTGGTGGCATCTGGTTTGTGAATGGCAAGTTCTCGATTACTTGGAATTTGAAGCAGGCAATTGTTCAGAAACCCAAGGCGTCTATGGAGGGACAGTGCTTCATCAAGTTGAAGACTGCAGATAAGGAGAAGTTGAAGGCGTTGCCTCCTGTTGAGCGTGACGATATTGATCCTGATGGTGCAGTTGCTACTATTGTAGAGGATTCGGATGAGGAGGAAGCACCTGTTAAGAGTGTGTTTACTGCTGCTGTTGCTGCTCCTACTGCGACTAGTGTTACTAGTACTCCTGTTGTAGTAGAGGCGCCCAAGGTAGTTGCTTCGACTAGTGCTGTAGAGGAACCCGTGAAGAAGAAGATCGTCAGAAAGAAGACCGACCCTTAAAATAAGTGACTTGAAAACTGATAATAAAAATATATATAATTTGTTTGTTTTATAAAATTTAATTAATTAATAAAAATTAAAATATGATAATTGCTGTTGCGATTATTATATTTTTTCCTGTCTTTCTGATGTAATTGTAAAATACTTATTTTGATAAATGGTAATTATAGAAACCGGATCGTAATAATGATATCTGCCTTACAACTAACATTATACACGTCATCTTCTACAATTTTGGGTATACCTTGTCCCTTTAGAACATAAGTTTGCTCCTGTTTCATGTATAATTTGTTTATAGGAATCTTAAAACTATGCTTTCCAATCTGTATTGGTAAATAATACTCTGAAATTATCATCTCCTTTTCAAAACAAACTAACAAATTATAGTACAAATTATTGTTATCATCTAGTATAATATGTTCAGGCAATTCTGGTTTGCATAAGACGATCATGTCATTACCTAATGTGTCGTCAAAATACATTTCATTGTGCCACAATGGGACCAAAAATAATTGTTCATTTACATACAATTTGTATATATTGCAATCCAATAAATCATCTACACTCGGATTCAATACATAAACACTATCATTTTTATACTTCTCTTTGATCAATGAACTAACAAGTTCCAAGGTTTCACTGTTTATATACAATATATGCTTGTATTTACACAGAAAATTATACAATTCAATTGATTTATCCTTATCTAGATCCTCTATGAGTTTTAATGAAATCACTTTGGCGCCATTTATTACAATATCCTTTATAATTCTGGTTAAGAGATCCTTCATGACATTTGACTCTGTAGTTGTCTTTAGAATATTGGAAATAAAAACTGACAACAACGAAGTATACATATTTTTCTCATCCTTGGAATCAGATGAACTAACAAATTCATCGAATATATTTGTATTCGAACTTGTATTGGTTGCTAATTCCTTTATTAAATAGGTGTACGCTTCACTGATCATTTGGAAACGTTGTGTCGCCTCTATAGTATTCCCATTTTTATCCGGATGCCACTTTAACGCCATCTTATGATACTTACGCTTTACATATTCAGCAGTCAAATTTGTTAGTTCAATGTCATTTATATCTAACAAATTCATAGCAATTTGGATATTCATTTTCTCTTTATCATTATTATTGCAATCTGTATCCATGAATGATACTTGTTAAATAAAACAAATAACTCTCTAAGTGATAAATTGGTCTGTAATTATTATTGTAATATTTCAAAAATATATACGTTTTTAACAACAACGACGACATATCCTTTTTATATATTTTCTTCTGTTGGATCAAAGATGAAATCATATACCATATACAGTCGGTTATATCCAAATTGTAAATAAATATGTCATATAATAGATCTCTAAATTTCAAAAATTTCAGATCATCTACGTTTATCATATCCTTTATTATTTTATCACACATGATCTTATACGGATACATCATCTCACTGATATTCGCGTGTAAATTCTTAATATTTGTGATATTTTCCACCTTCATGTCTGTAGGCAGTTTTTCATGCGAACACTTCGTGTATGCGATTTTAGAAGGTCGCGCCACATGAATGACCTCACAGCAATTCAAAATACTGTCGGGTATAAAACTGATCTCTTCTGTTAGTATAGTAAACTTGACGCTAATTGCCGACGAGTTGTTCTCCTGCATATAACTATAGAAGTTTTCTAATAATTCACTATGAATATTATGAAACTCCTTACAAACAATGATACCTGATTTTTCATTTTTTGCCGATATAATGTCGACAATTTGCTGGTAAATATCATGCCATAATAGTTTTGAATTACACCCTAATAGTGACATGTCGACTTCATAATGAATGTCACTGATCTTGAAAAAATACGACTGTTTATTAAATACAATACTCAGTTTCTTCTCATATTTCAATTCAGAAGGACTATATTTTTTAATAGAATGCAACATCTGACTATATTTTCCTACGCCACTGGGACCATAAAAGATTAGATTACCTAATTTGTTTAGTGCAGATGGAAACTTGTTGAAACATTTCTGAAGTTTTGGATGCAAATTCAATTTGGTTGTGGTAGTATTATACTCTTCAAAATGGGTTTCTAGGAATTTCATTGTTAGTCAGTATATTATAATACTGGTAAACATTCTTTATTTTATTATTTATATTATACATTTATAGATTATACATTTATAGATTATACATTTATTGATTATACATTTATTGATATAAATATATAATCTTATATTATTATACAAATGCACGAGACAGCGTTAATATCTGGTAAACTGTTTGCTGAAAAATATGGTGGTTCAAATAAAACTGTCCTTGATATAGGAGGTAGAAATGTTAATGGTTCATTAAGATCATTTTTTGAAAATTTGGGTATGAAATTTATTTGTTTGGACATGGAAGAACATAGTTCAGTCGATATTGTAATTAAACCTGGTGATAAGTTACCATTTGAAAATGGGTCTATTGATTTAATAGTTTCAACATCATGTTTTGAGCATGATCCTTGTTTTTGGTTAACATTTAAAGAAATGACTAGAATAATAAAATTTGGTGGATTTATCTACGTTAATGCTCCTAGTAATGGACCTTATCATTGTTATCCAGGAGATAATTGGCGTTTCTATTCAGACGCCGGACAGGCGTTGTCTTATTGGAGTGGATATCAAATTGCTAATGAAGAGATTTTTCCAGTAAAAATAGTTGAAACATTTAATATAATACCAACAATAGATGTATGGAAGGATTGGATTTGTGTTTGGGAACGTGTTCATGAAACAGAAAAAGAAACAGAAATAGTTGTACCCACCACTATTTTTAAGAATATTGGAATTTTAGAAAAGGGGTTGAATGATAATAATTACCTAACACAAAAAGGTTGAAGAATATAATAATATCGATAAATAGAATAAAAACAAATTATTCTAGTTATATAATTGTATACTCAATATGAATATAGTAAAAGGCATAGATCAATATAATGAAGACAGTGTGTATTTTTGTGACCCTATCAAAAACAACATCATGACTGAAGGTAACTTTATACGAATATTATATTCGACTCCTATTTTTATTTTGAATGGAATTTACCTGTCTATTAACATCAACCAACTAACAATTGAAAAATATTTCAACAAATATAAATGCTCATTTGACATTCATTCGCATATGAATATTATTGACAAGATTCGCACAATTGAAGAAGGCATTCTTCGCAAAATTAACATCAGAGGCAAGATCCCTCAATACAAAATATTTGACCAGGTTAGGAATGGCAATATAAAGATTTTTTCCGATAATATTGAAAAGAACAACAATCTGTTTTTATTAAAAATTGCAGGAATATGGGAGACTGATTATAATTACGGTCTCACGTATAAGTTTATTAAAGTATAACTAACATTGATAATATTTTGTGTTAAATTGAATTAATACTAACAATCCGTCGCGTAAAATTTCAGAATAATTCCTAAAGTTATAACTACAATGAAGTTAATTGTTCCTAACAACATCATTATTGAAAATGTCTTCTTACCTAATACTGGTGTTCCAGGTGATTTAATAAGTGAATTAACTAACATGAGAATCTGAACGATTACCAATGATATTAATAATCCGGAAAAAGTGTTGTAATAACTCGACACTTTGTCTCCTGCAATTCGGTCAAAATAAATAGTTAAGAGGGAGATAAAATATGCAATAATAAATAGCAACCAAATAAAGGGAAACAATGTTATAAATGATTCAAATGAAAACAAACTGAGTCCGGCAGATCTTAGGTTCATAATGATCAACGCGGTCATAAGCAATAGCACGCCTGCCATGACTGAATATTCGGCAATTAATGATTCTAATGATTTTTTACTGCTCATGCTCATTGTAACAAAAATACTTATGATTGTTGCTATTAAAATCGCTAATAAAAAATAACCTATATTTGAAGATAATACGGGGTCTGCCATTTATATAAATAATATATAAATATTATATATTATTAATTATTCATTATTTGATTTATTATTGTTTAATAGTTGCATTTGTTGCTTCAATTCATCAATTTCATTTTGCATCTTTTGTATCTTACCAACTAACAAAGGCAATATTTCTAAATAATTTATACCCTTTACAATGTCATTTTTATCTGGTTTTGAACAAACTAGATCCGGAAAAAACTCTTCAAATTCTTGCGCAATAAATCCATAATGGATCTGTTTATTTTTATCTGTCTTGAATGTAAACTGTGTCGGTTTCAATTTCATTATATTATCCGACAAATCATGCGATATTTCAACAATATTATCCTTCAAATTTATATCCGATGGACTAATAATATTTCCATCTACAAATAAATTACCTGGTATATACACATTATTATAAAAATTACTAACTGGCGTAATAACGTTTACTTTACCTCCATTATAACTATATATTTTTACTGTCCATAGATCCGACTTGTCACCTGGTGAAAAGTATTTTACATATGCAGTGTTATTTGGTTGCTTACCGGAGTAATTGGCATTTATGGTTGCGGTTATTGCCGACGTTTGTGCTACTGATGACATTTGTATTATATATATAATACAAATATTTATATAAAAATAATTTTATTACTTAATAATATAAATGAGTAGTTTTAACACAACAACATCCCATCCATTAATTCCAAATGCGAATCAATATTATATTGATAAGAAGTATGTTTCTATTCACTCGGAAGATAGAGATCAATTAAAGTATATCAACTCAAGTGAGTTTGAAATTGAACTACCACAAGATTATTTAAATGTGCAAACGGTTTCCATGGTTCAATGGTCTTTTCCAGCAAATTATAATGTGTTCTCTCCATTGAACTTTAATATTGGCATGTCATTTAACTTTACAAATCTATATAACCCTGGAGAACATTCATACGCTGACCCCCTTGCGGAAGCAATATTTGCTGGATTATACTATAATAAAGATATTCAACATGTCGTTCTTATTGAAACTGGATTCTATAGTCCTGATCAAATGGCGACCGAATTAACTAACAAATTTAACGCTATTATTACCAATTTTTTATCAAATTACTTTACCAATACACCCGAATATAATTATGCGCTCCCTTTATTTGAAAAAGATGGAGGTTATTCCCGGTTTTCAATTGTCTATAATGCAGTAGGACAACGACTTTGGTTTGGTAATAACGCGGATCAATTTGTTCTATCAAATAACTATGACGCTGTTCTTGTTGAAGAAGTTATAAACTCTCAATGTATACGAAAAAGTGTATTACCTAGTATGGCCAACTGGGGTCTTCCCGCTTATTTAGGATTTACACGATGCCCAACTTCGTCTCTATCTGCTGCGCAAGTAACCGCAAATCAAGCAACAATATATAACACTATTACTGGTTTAACCGACGCTGATGTAAATGTAGAAGGACTTGTACCGCGATTTTATTATGGTGATGTTAATATTGGTGACAATGGGTTTTGGTTGTTACCTACATTACCAGGAGCAACAGTTTATTACTTACAAGCGCCCGCTAAAATCAATTTTATGGGGCCCGCATTCATGTATTTAGAAATAGATGGACTTAATTGTATTGATGAAACTAGTCCATTTAACATCAGTGAGTTCACCGTTCATACCAACCAAACTAACGGACGTGTGACTTCATCTTTCGCAAAAATACCCATTCCGTCTACACCTATTTCTCAGTGGTTTGATACTGATTCAAAACCATTTAAGTATTTCAATCCTCCTGCTGAAAGGATCAGAAAACTTAAAATGAAAATACGTTATCATAATGGTCAGATTGTTGATTTTGGATTATTTGATTGGTCTATCTTATTGGAGTTCGTACTTTTGAGACCTCAGAATGAAAGGAAGTACAATACTGTTATGTAATTTGTTTTTAGTTTAGTGCGTTTGTTATTTGCTTTCAAAAGCAGACGGATATGTCTGTTTAATCCAATTCATTAGTAAGTCTTTATCACATGACCTATAGTCATCTTTAAAACCATTCAATTTGAGGAACTCTGGTTTCTTCGCTCTTGGTTTTTTATAAAAAATATAATCACCAAATTTACCTGTTCGTATACTTAAATTTGATGACAACTCTCTGACTAACCCGACCGGTTTTGTCGGATCTAGTAAATTATCCTTTTCCAGAAATGTTAATACTTCTAAATATTCCATTTTATCAATGGGTTTATCTAGTTCTTTAAGTGACTTTATATTGGCGCCCCATTGTGCATATGCACCATATCTGCCATTCTTTATAAATAGATCTTGACCCTTATATTTTCCAATTGACGCCTGATCCGACTTGGACTTATCCATTACATCATCCAGTGTTAGTCTGCGACCATTCTCTTCCTCAAAATCTAATAACAGTTTTATATCTAGACCTTTTTTCACCGGTATAAACGTCACATTCTTCTTCATATTATCCTTTGAATCAATAAATTTAACAACTGGACCATACTTGCCTATAATGACCGAGTACTCGTTGTCTATTTTGATCTCGAATTTCTTCAGGTCTTTAAGACCATCAATGATTTGAGTCAAGTCGTTATGACATATTGAACATATATCTGTCCATTTTCCTTGTCCTGTAGCAATTTTGTCCAAATCATCCTCCATGTCTTTGGTATATTTATATTCAAAAAAGGTTGGAAAATGTTTCAAGAGAAATTCGATCACAATGACGCCTAATGGTTGTATTACTAGTTTACCCTTTTCATTACCAAACTCTTTTGTTGACACTGTTTCAGTTATTTTGTTAGTATCATCCAGAACAAAGTCTATACATTCAACTTGTTTGCCTTCTACATTCTGCTTTTCTACATATTTGCGCTCCATTATTTTGTCGATTATGGAGGCGAAAGTAGAGGGTCTACCGATTCCTTTTTCTTCTAACAATTGGATCAAACGCGCTTCTGTATAATGTGATTTTAAATCTCTTAATAATGTCTTTGCTTCGATTTTTTTTGGCGCCATTGTTGATCCCTGTTTCAAGTGTATTAAATAATTGTACTCTTTTGCTTCATTTGCTGGTTGCTTTATTGTGACAATTTGCCACCCTGGGAACACCACTTGTTCCGCCTTGTAATTAAAATGATAATCGTCGTATTTTGTCTCTTTTGTATCCGAAGAAAAAGAAATAGTTGCTGTTATAGACGTGTATTGTGCAGAGGGCATACATGACTCTAATGATCGCGTCCATATTAGATCATATAGGCGGACTGCTTTGGGTTGTAAATCTGACGTCGAGTTGTCGATTGCCGGCGACCTGACTGCGATTGAAACGGGACGGATTGCCTCATGAGCGCCTTGTGGTTTTGGAATATTATCCTTTAAGTTCACTTGTTTCCCTTTCGCCTTTGATTTGTTAGTTTCTTCCGGCGACCTTTGTTCATCCGTTTTGTTAGTATCTTCCGACTCTGAATCAAGTGAAATATTGTTAAGTGTTTGACTTACATAAGATAGACCATATGTTGTCGCAATAAATTTTGACGTTTTTTCAATGAAATCCTTGCTATATTTTTTGATATCAGTTCTCATGTAAGTAATATATCCACTTTCATACAATTGCTGAGCGTACTTCATTGTTTCCTTCGGCGACAAATGCAGTTCATTGGACGCCAATTGCTGAAGAGTAGATGTGGTTAAGGGTTCTGGTGCCTTCTTAATGACCTTCTTTGGAACCGAAACATTACATACATATTTCGGCGGTTTGGCGCAATATTCCAGGAACTGTTTTGCGTCTTCTTTATTTGTTAGTTGCTTGTTAAGATCAAACAGCAAATTCATGTTGGTAAAGTATCCAAATACATTGTATACCAGTTGCCCAGGTGATGATTTTATATCCAAATAGTTCTCATATACAAGACGAAGTGCTGGGGTTTGACATCTGCCTGCTGATAAACTTGTCTTATGTTGTTTGGCAATATTGTTCCACAAAATGGGAGTTATATTAAAACCAACTAACAAATCTAGAACTTGGCGCGACTGTTGCGCATTTACAAGATCCATATTGATTGTACGTGGGTGGATAATTGCCGACAAAATGGCGCTATCCGTTATTTCATGAAATATAATTCGCTTTGTAGTTGCAACTGGAAGACTGAAAAGTTGGCAAATATGCCAGGCAATACTTTCGCCTTCTCGGTCATCATCCGACGCCAATATGACTTCATCTGCGTCTATTATTTCCTTCCTGATCTTCTCAATTTGCTTCAATTTGATTGCTTCTTGTATGATGGAATAATTAATTGCGAACCCATTTTCGATGTCAATTGATTTCAAATCGGGTATATTTCTTAGATGCCCAAATGACGCAATACATTTATAACCGGGTCCCAATATGCTTTCTATTTTCTTGCATTTCGCCGGTGATTCAACAATAATTAGTGATTTTTTGGTTACAATTCTGGACATCTTTATTAAACTTGTTAGTTTATCATGTCAAAATATATTTATATCTGTTTTTAATATTTTATAGCAATTATATTATTTATAACTCACTTAAATACATAACGCTGTATCATGTATACTATCATGTCACGATTTCTCAAACTAAGTAAATGTGTAATCAATACCCAGTTAATCCGATATGTTTTAATTGAACCTGCCAAATACGAATTTAAACTCATGAGTGGAGAGTTAAAGGGTATGTGGATGTTAGGTTCAGGGTCTGTATTGACAGACAATTCTCATGTTATTGTTTGCGAAAAAGATAGTCCGGATGATTTTAAATCTGTAACCGAATGGATCAAAGAACAATAATTTGGTTGTTTTGCTAGAGAAAAAAGTGAAAATAATATTATAGAAAATATGTGACCATCATTGGTCTCCTATTTTTAAAGGAAAATATGTGATATTTCTCAATAACAACTTTTTTCCAAAAAGCCAAAAGGGAAATGAAATTTGGACATTTTTAAAAATGTCCAAAAATGAAAACCCGAAAAAAGTTTTAAAAAGGGGTCAAAAACACGATTGTGACTGAGATGATCACCTTTATTTTTTCTGTGAGAAAATTTTGTGACGCTAATTTTTCCATTTTTAATTGCGAAATATTTAGGAGTTTTTGTGTCAGTATAAAATATAGCAAAATGACTGACGATTTTTCTCCCAAACTCCCAACTGATTACAAATGTGACCAATGTGACTATATTACCAAGTATAGGAACGATTTTAAGAAACATTGCACAACCCGTAAACATTTAATACTTACAAGTGACTGCCAAAAAACTCTCAGTGATAAAAAACACGTATGTGAATGCGGTAACGAATACAAACATCGTCAGAGTTTATTTAATCATAAAAAAATATGTCAATTTTGTATGGACAATATTGTCCCAGCGACCCAAAATCAAACCCAAAATTATGATCAACCAAATAAAGACAATTTGATTGAATATCTTATTAAAGAAAACGCCGAATTTAAGACACTAATCATGGAACTAGTGAAGAAGGAGAATAATACCTTAACCAATATTAATTCAAACAATGTCAATTCAAATAATAAGACATTCAATTTACAGTTCTTTTTAAACGAACAATGCAAGGACGCCTTGAACATTGGCGAATTTGTGGATTCAATCAAAGTCCAATTATCCGATTTGGAAACTGTTGGTCACATTGGTTATGTAGAGGGTGTTTCTAAAATACTTATTAAGAATTTAAATGAATTGGATGTTGTAAAACGCCCAATACATTGTAGCGATTTGAAGCGCGAGGTACTTTATATAAAAGATGATGATAAATGGTCAAAGGAAAATGACGACAAATTAGTAATTAAAAAGGCGATCAAAGACGTCGCAAATAAGAATATTCGGCAAATAAACGAATGGACAAATTTGAATCCGGACTGCAAACAATCGGATTCCAAGAAGAACGATCAGTACCTCAAAATAGTAATGAACTCCATGTCAGGAGGGTCTAATGAAGAACAGAATCATAATATTGACAAGATAATTAAGAATATTACCAAGTCGGTTATTATTGAGAAATAAATCAAATAAAATTGATCCCAAATATATTTATAATACAACAATTATAAATATAGTTTATAGACAAAACAAAACAATGTCCGTTAATAAAGAGAATATGAATCAAAAACAAAATCAAAATAGAAATACAAGTAAAACCTGGGTCATCGTCAAGGACTCTCAAAAGTTGGATTATATTGAGTGCATTATTAATAATAAGAGTAACAGTAACTGTAACAGTAACTGTAACAGTATCACAAGTATTCGAGAGATGGAAACGCTTATTAGTAATTTTATCGACTACACATGCGAACAAAAATTGTTAGAGGCGGAAAAGTGCCGCATATTAATCAAGGAGATGCAACCGGAAAACTATGATAAAATAATTTACGCCGCAAATGCGATAATATACAACTACGATATAATTATAAATTAACGTTGGTTTTTATTACTACGCCTCTTCTTAATAGTTCGTCTTTTTCTAAGTCTCTTCGCTGATTTGTTTCTTCTACGTTTTGTTAGTTTTCTCCCTTTTCTTCTTGAACGCCCACCTGTTTCATCTGGTCGCACCACCTTTTCTGGCGGTTTGTAATCACCTTCATCACCTTCATTATATTGTACATCTGGATCTGGATCTGGATTTCTTTCTCCTCTTGGACTTTTAGATCCTACATTTGTTGGGACTTCAATCAATTCGGGTTGGAATAATGATATGGAACTGGAACTTCTCTCCTTAGTTGGCGCCAACGATCCTAACCTTCTAAGTGCATTACCTTGACGTATATTTGCGTTTATCATTTCTTCAAAACTACTATTATCAGAGTAAGTATTACACGTAGTTGAGTTAGTATAAACCTTTATATTCTGGTCTTGTAATGTTAAAACATTCGCGCAAAATGTCTCCATATCTAAATCTGGACCATTCAGATATTCTTCTAAACTACATTTATATGGTGTTGCTGGAGATGATATCATTTGAAATAATAAATTTGTAAATAAAATGACAAGATAATACTCAAACGCTGAATTAGATCCCCTAATCCAAGTGTTTTCATTAAAATTGTTATTACCTTGACGGGCAATATTATAAGGTTTAATTATCCAACCAGGTTGCTTAAAATATTGAGTTGTATCTGATCCTACAATTATTGAATTCCATTTTTTCATGAACAATTCATAAATTCTTATGAATTCGGCAACACTGGCGTTTCCCACTGATCCTCCTTGAAACAAACTAGATAAAGGTATTTTTGTATTAGGTTCATCTATGTTATAAATATCAAGTGATGTTATCATATCTTTTACACTGCCAATATAAGTTAAACACACAGGACTATTAGTAACTACATACTTATTTAAAGAGGGCAGAAATACAAAGTCAAAATAATATCCCGCTAATTTATCCCCCCTTCCTCTTCTACAACTTTCAGAAAAATTAGTTCGCTCATGAAAGGGTATGTTATCACAAATATATGTTTCATCTATTGTGCTTAGGTCTGAAACTCTTGATTTTTTCTCCCAATTTTTAGCAATTATTGTACTCTCTCTTATACCGCGAAGTGTTTCATCTGGTAGACTAATCTCGCATGGGTTATTATGCTGTGTATATGTAATAAATAATGGTTGAATCGCTGGTTTACATTTAAATTTATCGTCTTCAATCATTGTTCTTAATTTATCTTTTGTAGCAGAATCACTTTTTCCCTTGGGATCTATTTCAGAAAGAGATCGGTTAGCGCGCGCTTTAGTTTCCTGAGTTAGATTTCCTACTCGGTTTTTAATATAATCATCTATAACTAGGTTCATCCATATATTAAAATTTTGTCTTTCGGCAACTAAATCTTTAATTGCACCACCAGTTTTATTGGCAATCAATTCATCCAAAGGTGTTGTTTTTAGTTTGTTAAAAATAGACGTAAAAGCACTTCGAAATCCAAACATTTGATTACCGCGACTGTATGGGGCATATGAATTTATATTAAAAATATTTGGAAATCCTAACGGCGCTACTGATAATTGATAATTATTATGTTCAAAAGGCCATTTAAATATTTCATAAATATCTGGTATCTCAGTTGCCATACTAGAGTGACCAAATCTCTGACAAATTACGCGAATAATATTCTCTGGTCTCTGATCATCTTCTTTAGTAGTTAAATATTGTAAAACACCACCACTATTACTATTACTATTACTATTGCTATTACTATTGCTACCACTGCTACTACTACTGCTAAATTTTGACATTTAAACTAATATATTACTAGATTTAAATAATATATTATTCAATATTCTATCTTTTCGAGTTCATTGTCTTAAATTGCTTCCACGAAATCTCCACTTGAGGACCTTTATATTCGGGTTCCATATTGTCGGTCTCAGCATTCAATTTCTCCGCCTTACGCAGCGCACTGTCCACATAGATTTTTTTCAGCAATGTACCAACCTCGAATGATCCCTCATGTTGATCAATTTTTCCATCTTCAATCTTGGCAAGAACATCTAGGAACTGAAACAATATCTTCAAGTCAATCTCATCCTTTCTGATCTTATTGTAAAGGTCAGTGTAATAAGTGAACAAGAAGTTACAGTCGGACATCGCCTCTAAATTAAGAGCGTCAGGGTCATCAAGATATTTAGACTTCAACATGACTAAATTATTCACATTTTCCCTGAGAATTTGACTGTGTTTTAGGTCACGAATCAGACCGGTTTGATCCTCTACATTGTTCGCAGCGATCATCTTTTGCAAATGAAGTCTCTGATTTTCATCCATTATTTATATATTTAATTTATAATACTATTTTTAAACTTTAATTTATAATAATAATATATAAAATGTCTCAAACAGAACCAGGTCCAGGATTCTTACCCCCAAATACAGTAGCGGTACAAGGTGGAATTTCAGCAAGTCCAAGCGCCCAATCAACAGCAGCGATGAAAGCGCAAATAAGTCAAGTATCTAATTTAAAGAATCTAACAACAGGAGGAGGACCGACAATACAACCATTACAATCATCAATTCGTGGTCCCGCCGGTGCAACATTAGGACAAGCATTTAAAGATGCTCAACAAAATGCTGTAGATGCGCAAGCGTTGAGTGTGGGAGATAAAATGGCGGGTGGAAAACGCAGGCGACATTGGTCTCTTAAATATAAAAAGAGTATTAACTGTCGCAGACCTAAAGGATTCTCACAGCGCCAACATTGTAAATATGGACGCAAAACTAAGCGTAGACATCTTAAAAAAAGGAGTCGTCGCCATTAAAAGCGTTGCCATCGCCACAAATAAATAAATATATTTATTAATAATATAGACCATGCCAACAATGAATAATTATTTAATTTTTACCTACGTTAATTTAGCGTTTATAATACAAATAGGTATCTTGGTATATTTCAAATCAGCGAAGGAGATAAAGGACAATTGGCAAGAATATAGATGTAATCCACCCTATTGGGTTTTTTCAGAAAATTTAACAGACGATTTTAATTATTGTGTTCAAAACTCACAGACGAGTCTAATGGGATTTTTATTACAACCAGTTAGTTATATGGTATCATCCATTACATCAATGACTGGAGATGCATATGAAGCAGTAAATAACGCCAGAGGAATAGTCTCTAAAATACGAGATTTCTTGACAAATATTATACAATCCGTGTTTGGTGTCTTTTATGGGATGATAATTGAATTCCAGCGCATGATTATTGCTATGTTCGATATGGTTAATAAAATAGTAGGCATTATAGGCACACTGTTGTTTGTTTTAGATGGCACGATGAAGACCATGCAAAGTGGTTGGAATGGTCCAATGGGACAATTAGTGCGATCCATTGGTGTTTGTTTTCATCCAGAAACAAAAATCAAGTTGAAGAATGGTGAAATTTATCCAATGAAGGACCTACCTTTAGGCGCTGAATTGGAAGATGGATCCAAAATATTTGCAGTTTTGAAAATTGATAACGCCAACAAGGATAAATTATATAAAATAAAAGGCGGTGTAAATGGTGAAGATATCTTTGTAACTGGCAAGCACTTTATTTATGATAAGAAACAAGACAAATTTATTCATGTTGAAGATCATTATGACGCAATTGTTCAAGAAGAAATAAAGTCAGATTGGTTCTCTTGTTTAATTACTACAAGCAGACGAATACCAATTGAACAACATATTTTCTGGGATTGGGAAGATGATGAACTAACAAATAAGATCCCAAAAGCGCCCAAATAATAGAAATCAAAGTTAAATTAATTTACTCATTTTTGAAAATGAATTAGTAAATTAATTGTTGTTATTATTATCCATTTATACTATATGGATAATAGACCATTAAGTGACAATTTTTACCAGAATATAAAACCAGCGACAACTTATATAAATAAAATATACGATAAAACCACTTTCGCTGACAATTATGGTTCATCAATATTGATCTGTATAATGGTAACCCTATTTGTACTAACAGTATTCTTGTATTGTTTTTTTATGCAGAAAAAACAAGAAATATATGCGGATTGGAATAACAACCGATGCAAACCGCAATATATACCTATTGCCGGATTCATTGCTGCACCAGAAGGGCAGTCAATTGGTTCATATACTTCGGAAAATTTTCAGTATTGTCTTAACTCTCAGGCAACTAATTTGACAGGATATGCGATGCAACCAATTATGTACATGCTTAGTGTATTAGTTTCTCTTGTTGCGGCAATCCAAGAAGCAATTGATTCAATGCGTGGGATGCTTTCGAAATTTAGAGACAATATGGCGGAATTTGTCAAACTAGTTATGGGGAAAATATTAAACATCACAACTCCTATAATTCATATTTTTATTGCTGTTGTAGATAGTTTACAGAAAACACAAGGTGTAATGGCAACAGGTGTGTTTACATTATTATCAGTTTATTACGCCCTACAAGCGTTGATTGGGTCTATATTTGAAATAATGGGTAAAACTTTGCTATTGATGATTATTATCATCCTCATTTGTTGGATACTGCCTTTCACAATACCAACCGCAATTGGTCTATCGGCAGTTTATATCGTGATTGCGGCAATCATTTCAGTACTAATGGTAACTTATGTCATGATTTTTGGAATTAAGGTGCTGAAAATACCCAAATTACGTTGTTTTGATAAAAATGTTCAAGTCAAAATGTGCGATGGATCTATTAAAAATATGATAGATGTTCAGGTGGGTGATGTATTAGAACATGGAACAAAAGTAACTGCCAAAATGAAACTAGATGCGTCAGAATTAAGAATGTTCAATATCAATGGTGTTGTTGTTAGTGAATCGCATCTAGTAAAACATGGAAACAACTGGATATACATTAGAGATCATCCAAATGCAGTCGAAATATCCAATTATGACGAACCCTACTTATATTGTTTGAATACAAATTCGAAACAGATTATATTAAATGATACAATATTTACCGATTGGGATGAAATTTATGACGACACATTGAGTACTGTGTTAAATTCTATACCAATAAAAACATGTGAAAACATTCACAAATATTTAGATGAAGGTTTTGATAAGGATATGTTAGTTGATTTAGTTGGTAATACTAACAAAAAAATCAAAGATATCAAAGTTGGGGATATATTATTATCCGGATCCACTGTTTATGGAATTGTAGAAATAGAAATGAGTGAATTGCTAAATTATGAATTAAGTTTAGGGAATAGTAATTTATATGAAACGAAATTATATCATTTATTGACGACGGATAAAAAATTTAGTTCAAATGGTAAAATTATTCTTGATTATAATAACCATATTGATAAATTGATAAATTAACTATCATAAAAATAAAATTATCTAACATTTATGTATAATAATGGAGATTTCTATTGGTTCATACAAGGTTAGAATTGAAGTATTGCTTATCATTTTAATATTATTTTGGGTAATATTTGGACATGCAATATGTTCTTGCAGCACAATGAGCGCTCTAGAGGGATTTCAAGCGTTAGGTAGTATGGTTGGCGGTACTACATCTACTGCTGCGCCCGCTGCAACTATGGGAAAAAAACCATCTAAGGCGTCAAATAAGAAAAAAGAAGGATTTACAAGCAACAGCAACAACGGCGTCTTTTCTGACACCCAATTTGCTGGAGCAGATTCGCCCGACTGGTACATGCCTCCTGAGGACTGGGCGCAACAATCCCTCGTTTATTCACCTGGTCAGAAACCCAGCAAAGGTGTCAAGTCTATTTGGGATAGATCTAAGACACAACCTCCTGTAAAAAAGGGACAACTGAGTTTCTATGATAATATTCTGTTTAAACCAGAGTGCTGTAGTATGGGTTCCGATGCGTCATCTAGTATGGGTTGCGCTTGCTACACAGTAGAAAATTACAAAACTGTAATCAGTCGAGGCGGAAATAATGTTCCCTATTCTGAATATTAAGGGACTATTAATATTCTCTTAACCATTCATTAGACCTTCTTAGACAAATGGCAATTTTTACAGTAACAAATTGATACACAATTGTCATATCCAGTGTCAGCGAGGTCCCAGATAAACTCGTGTTCTGAGCACGTGCGCTCAAGATCTTCTTTAACATCTTCACATAACTTGTCAACTACAGATATTAAATCATTTATGCCTTGGTCGTTGAATATGTCATTGAATTTATCAAATGAATCTGACTTTTCTATAAAATAGTTGTGGTCAAGGTCTTTAACCGCTGCTTCAACTTCTACCTTAACACTTTTCAGTTTATTTAATAACAATATTAATTCATTGGAAGCGCTATGAATTTTATTTAAGATTTCCTCCTCGCTTTTGGCACTCACAATCTCACTATTATTAGTTTCAGTCATTTTTATATAAATAAATATACTATGTTTATATTTATTTATTATATTTCAATTTTTTACAAATTGTTAAGTTGAATGTAGTTAAGTTAATTTTGGAATAATGAATATACTGATCTGCCTTGTCTTTTATTATGAATTGCCAAAAGTCTTAGTGAACTATAATTAAGAGTTGTAAGCAAGACAAAATATCGCTGATCTAGTGGTACTCCACGATTATACAAGATTGCACTGTTTGTTAGTTTACTATTAAATAACGCCATTATATACTACATTTCTATTTTATTTTTTATCATAAATGATATAACTCATGCCTTTTTGAAAAAAAGAAGAATTAATAATTGGCGTTGTTGGTTGGAAAACGGTATAGTTCCCAGTAGCAACTATCCCAAAATCAGTGAATTGCTGTGGCACTCCTCTACCATAAAATACGGCGCTTGTTCTAACAGGCATTATACATATATGTTGGAATAAAATTTTATTTCTTACGTTTTTCATGTACTTTTCGTGTTTTACGTATGGTCCGCGTTTTACGTACAGTCCTTCTTTTCTTCTTTAAACCAAGTCCAAAATCCGACGCAGTACTGCGCCCAAGTCGCCTTATTAGACGTGTGTCATTTTTTAAATTAATACTGTTAGGTCCAAAATTGTTACAAGAATAGTCAAATAAAAATAAATAATCATCTTCTGTTAGTCCATATTTGTTGGTTAGGCCTGAAATAATATCTTCTAAACTAAAGTCAAGTCCAATAACATTATCATCCTTATCTTTGATTTCATCTCTTTTAATTTCATTTATTGTACTTATATCTGTGCCTGGTTCAATACCGCAATTATTATTGTAAATAAATACTCCCCAGTCTTCTCCCGGGATGGTATAGGTTGATGGGTGATCGGTAGAAAACGATTTGTTAGGAAAACGATGACTAATACCGACTTTATCATTACAAATGAAACTATTACGACATACATCAATATCCTTGGGGTTTTCAATTCTAAATTTTTCGGTTCTGTTACGTGGTCTCATATCCAATTCATCTAATGCTGAATTCATATAGTTTAAGAAATTATATGACAATAGTTGCTCATCTGTTTTTGCTTTTGGATGATAAAATTCACTAACGTCCATAATATCAAAATTACTGCTTCCTTTAAAATAATTTGCCAATATTACATTATCCATCCCACCATCTTCACCAATTAGTGAAGTGCCTGGACTGCAATTCATAAATGTCATTAATTTCGGCACTGAATGAAGTGTTTTCAAACTTACAGATGCGTGTTTATTTGCTCTATACGGGTTGCTCGCTCTGCCAAACCCACCATGACTTAAAAAACTAAGAAATATGTATTTGGGTTCTCTTTTTGTTATTGGTGGCAAATTAGAAGGCGATTTTGGAGAATGTAGTGGTGATTCTGAAGGTGATCTCGGTAAAAAATGTGGCGGTGAATCCGATGGGGATTTAGGTGAATGAACTATTTCTCTTTTTTTTATTTGAGCAATCTTACTTCTAAAACTCATCTATTATATATTTATATTTTTTTCTAAAAGTGGACTTAAGCGTACAACGAATACAACGCGCTGCTCATTGGATCCTTACTGTTCTTGATCAACTTGTCCACAATATCCTTTGTGACTGTGAATGGGAACTCAACCTTCAATGACATGTCTTCTTCAAACAGATTGGAACCTGGTTTCATGAGTCGATACAAGTTTAACTTAGTATAAATGATCTCTAAACAGCGCTTCAGATTGCGCACACCGTCTTCCTTTCCACAGTGACTATCAATAATGTAATTGATTGTGGCGTCAGGAATAATAATGTCTTCCTTTGAAAACTTGATTTGCTCTCTGATCTTTGGCAACAAATAGTTGTTTGATATTGCCGTCTTCTGCTTCTGATTATAACCAGCAGTCTTAATTCTATACATACGATCCTTCAAAATTGGATTGACCTTTGACTCGTCGTTGTAACTAAATATGAAGAGACACTTGCTCAAATCAAAATCAATGTCAGCGAAATACTTGTCATGGAATTGTGAGTTTTGTGATGTATCCGTCAAATGTGTCAATATTCCTGCAATTTCCTCACCCTTTGGCGTCTCACTAATTTTGTCTAACTCGTCAAAATATATGACAGGATTCATACACTTACTGTCAATTAAGATTTGAACAATCTTGCCCCACAACGATCCCTCATATGTGTAACTATGACCTTCTAAGAAACTACTGTCAGTTGCGCCTCCAAGGGCGATGAAGGAGAACGGACGATTCAAGATCTTACTAATACCTTCCTTCACAAGACTGGTTTTGCCAGTACCAGGAGGACCATGAATCGCAATTGCTGTGCCAATCGCCTTGGGGTTAGTGATGAGTTGTCCAAGCATCTGCATTATTTGCATCTTTGCGTCATTGAGACCATAAACCGCGTTGTCTAATGTTTTCTGCGCATCAGCCATAAAATCGTGGCACTTCTCGACTCCATCTTCAATGCTGATTGGCAGACTCTGATACTTACTGAAAGGAATACGCATAAATGTATCAACCCATGTCTTGATCTTGTAATACTCACCGCTGCCTGGTTCCATATATCGCAAAGATGCAACGCGCTTCATAGCAGCGCCCTTAAATACTACAGGAATATCTGCCTCTAATAACGTCAGACGATATGGTTTTTCAATTCTAGTAAGTTTATTGATTTCTCTTAATTCCTTAATAATTTTCTTCTGACTCACAACGTCCATTTTCTCAAAGAACTCAAAATCATTCATTGTGTTTTTGTCTCTTAGTATGCGTTTGAAAATGCGATCATTTCTGTCCTTTTCCTTTTGAAGTTTCTTCTCGGTCTTCTTCTTGTCAACTTCCATCTTTTGATTACATACCTTGATACATTCATTCACAAGAGAGGTATTTTCGCCTCTGTCCTTCAGACCATTTAACACTTCTAATAATTTGTTTTGAACTTCGGCGTCAGTTGTCTTTTCTGTTGTAACTAATTTAATATTTTCTGTTTCTGACTTCTTTTTATCAACCACCTTGTCCTTTTTACTTGTTTCTTTTTTCTCAACCTTCTTATTAGAACCCTTCTTTTTTTTAGGAAGTTCTTCTTCCTCTTCTTCCTCTTCAGAATCTGAATCAGAACTAATAGGATCATCTTCATTTTCAGTTTCAGCGTCGTCATCGCTACATGTCTCCCAATCTTCTTCATCAAAGAACTCAGCGTACTCGTCCTCTAATTCTTCTTCTCTATTTACACCATTGCCAATGGTTAAAACAATGTTAAATTTATCTGACTTCTTTGATCTTCTTTTGGGTTTCACTTCTTCGTCTTCTTCTGATTCATCGACGTCGTCATCTTCGTCTTCTGTTTCTTCTGTTTCAAAGTCTTCAGATTCATCTTCTGATTCTAAAGTAATATCGTCATCATCATCTTCTTCTTCTGATTCTTCAATTTCATATACTTTACGTCTCAAACGACTCGATTGCCCTTTTTTATTATTTTTCTTAGATTTGGATTTTTTTGGTACATAATCAGAGTCCGATTCAGAGTCATCAATATCCTCTTCATCATCTTCTTCTGATTCATCCTTCTTATTCTTTTTCTTTTGGTCATTCTTTTGGTCGTTCCTTAAAGTCTTCTTTAACTTCTCACCCGCCTTGACCTTATCTTTTGCATGCTTAGATGGAAACATCTTAGATAAGAACTTTCTATATTCGTGCTGATCCATCTCATCAGATTCACTATCGCTAGAATTAGGTTCGCCATCATCGGATGACTCCTCATTATTCTTCCTGCGTCTAAGTGCCTCATCTCTCTTTTTAGATGCCTTATTCTGTTCCTTTTTAACTATTTTATTCTGATCGCGAGTCATTCTGTCTATTTATCTTTATAAAGATATTTTTAAATACAAATATTAAATCAATTTTTTTCAGTAATTAATTACACAAAAAAAATAAAATTGATTTGAAACAATCTAAATATAAATTATAATATTATATTAGAATGTCGCAAAGTTCCAGAAACATGAAAAATACTAACTGCTCTAAAATTATCGGCATACAGTTTAGTATATTATCGCCCGAAGAAATCCGAAAGGGTTCTGTAGCAGAAATTACTACACGCGATACATATATTAATAATAAACCGGTAATCAATGGGTTATTTGACCCCAGAATGGGGGTTTTAGAACCTGGTCTAATCTGTCCTACAGATGGTTTAGATTATATGCAAACCCCAGGTTATTTTGGACATATTGAAATGGCGCGCCCAGTATTTTATATACAATACTTATCTACAATTCAGAAGATCCTGCGTTGTGTCTGTTTCAAGTGTAGCAAGTTATTAGTGTCAAAAGAAAAATATAAACAAGCGTTAAAAATGCAATCTCAGGCGAGATGGAAATATGTGTTTGAGTTAACAAAGGACATTAAACGATGTGGTGAGGACACCGAGGATGGTTGCGGTTGTCTTCAACCAAAGAAAATTAGAAAGGAAGGATTTGCTTCCTTGTATGCTGAATGGACGAATAACAGTGAAGAAGGTGATGAGAATATTGTCATTCCTTTGACGCCTGAGTTGGTCCTCAAGATATTTAAGCGCATTTCTGACGAGGATGTGACATTTATGGGTTTCAGTCCTATTTGGTCGCGTCCGGATTGGATGATCTGTCAGGTTTTAGCGGTGCCTCCGCCTGCTGTAAGACCTTCTGTGAAGCATGACGCTCAGCAGCGTTCTGAAGATGACTTGAGTCATATTCTTGTCAATATTATCAAGACAAACAAGACGCTTCAGGACAAGATTCAAAACAATGCGCCTGAAAATGTTATCAATGACTGGACTACTGTTTTACAGTACCATGTAGCGAGTCAGGTTGATAATAAGTTGCCGGGTTCCAACCCTGTCGCTCAACGCTCTGGCAGACCATTGAAATCGATTAAAGATCGTTTGAATGGCAAGGGCGGCAGAATGAGAGGCAACTTGATGGCGAAACGTGTTGATTTCAGTGCGCGTTCAGTCATCACTGCGGATCCGAATATCTCAATTCGTGAACTTGGTATTCCTATGAAAATAGCGAAGAACATTACCAAACCTGTTTGCGTAAATCGTGTAAATAAGGCGTTCTTGACGAAATTGGTACAAAACGGACCCGATGACTGGCCCGGCGCTAAGATTCTTGAAAGAAGGAATGGCGAATCAATTACGTTAAGATATTTGGATCGGAAGTCGATTGTTTTAGAAGAGGGCGACATCGTTCATCGTCACATGATGGACGGCGACGCTATCTTATTTAACAGACAACCTACTTTACACAGAATGAGTATGATGTGTCACATTGCGCGCATTATGAAGCGCGGAGATACGTTCAGGATGAACGTCGCTGACACAAAACCATACAATGCCGATTTCGATAAACTCTCTGTCGAAAACATGGGGCGCTAAAAGCGTGTTACCCCATAGTCAAATGATTCTAATTTAAAAAGCACTTAAAAATAAAAAAATATAGATATATAAATAATGGAACTATCAAAACATTTAGAACTATCAAAGAAAATTTTAGACAATCCAACCGAAAGATATTGCGAAATATATAAAATAATTAACCTATCAAATAATAAGATATATGTAGGACAAGCAGTTTCTCATATATTAAACCATAAAAGATACAGACCATATGGACACGAAGGAAGATTTAGATGTCACATATCAGAAGCATTCTCAACAAAGAAAAATCAATCACATTATTTAAATAATGCCATCAGAAAATATGGTGTTACAAATTTTGTGGTTGAAATAATTGAATGTTGTGAAATATCAAATTCTGATGAAAGAGAAACATACTACATAAAAGAATTAAATAGTTTATTTCCTAATGGTTATAACCTTAAAAATGGTGGTAGTGTGTTTACTCATAGTGATGAAAGTAAAAAACGTTTATCTAATGGTGTATCAAATTATTATAAAGATAAAAAATATGATAGGTTTAAAAATATAAAAAATATAGACGACAATATTGAAAAATATATAAAACCATTAAAAAGAAATAATGAGCAATATGGTTGGTATGTATATATTGATAGAGTAAAAGCAGATTTTGGTGGAGTTCATATTCCATTAGATGAAAGTAAAATTAGTGCAATAGAATTTATAGAAAATTTAAAGAATCATTTGGCAAAACACCTTGTTGCGGGGAGTCCCTTAGAGCCTATTCTATCTAATAAATAGAAGAACCACTACTAAGTCTGTGTTGGAAACACACAGATGGCCGAGATAGAACTCGGGTATAGTAATAATGTGGAGGATTGGGTAATCCGCAGTGTTACTTCCTAATGTCGCTATGATAGACTACGGAAGGCATTCAGAGACTGAACCGGTGTTGGTGAGCGATGAAGGATTAACCATCCTGAGCTTGCTTAAGATACAGTCCGACCCCCTTGGAAACATGGGGGAATTCGTCGGGAGACGAAATGAATTTACACATGCCACAGGATCCGGAGTCCGAGGCAGAATTAAAAAACTTGGCAGCAGTGCCATACCAAATAATAAGTCCAGCAAACAACTCGTCAATCATTGGCATCTACCAGGATTCAATGCTTGGATGCTACAGATTTACAAGAGAGAATATTAATTTCACACAAAAAGACGCAATGAACTTGTTGATGATGTTTGATCGCGTCGACATGTCAAAAATTAAGAGAAAGAGAAACGAACGCGTCTCCAATTTTGAAGTTCTCTCACAGATATTGCCGCCAATGTCATTGAAAGTGAAGAACAAGCAATACAACGGCGACACAGAGAAACCAGACAGTTCCAACAACATTATTGAGATCAAAGATGGCACATATTTGAGAGGACAGATGGACAAGGGTATTCTTGGTTCGGGAACCAAGGGTCTAATCCATCGCGTCTGTAATGATTACGGAAACATGGCGTCAGCGGCGTTTGTTGACAACTTGCAAAACATCATAACGGAGTACATGCGAAATAGTGGTTTCAGTGTTGGAATCAGTGATTTAATTACTGATAACAAGACAAACGAGAAGATTATTTCAATCATTACCGATAAGAAGAAGGATGTTAAGAATTTGATTGAACAAGTCCAAATTGGCGTTTTTGAGAACAACTCAGGAAAGTCCAATGAGGAGGAATTCGAGACGAAAATCAATAATATTTTGAGCAGAGCACAAAATGACGCAGGCAGAGAGGCGCTCAAGAATTTAGACAAGGACAACCGATTTGTCATCATGTTTAACGCCGGATCCAAGGGCACAGAAATCAATATTCAACAGATGACTGCGTGTCTTGGACAACAAAACGTAGATGGCAAGCGAATTCCTTATGGATTCGAGCACAGAACTTTACCGCATTATACCAAGTATGACGACTCACCTGCCGCACGTGGATTCGTTGAGAGTTCTTACATTAACGGATTGTCTCCTCAAGAGTTGTTCTTCCACGCCATGGGTGGGCGCATTGGTCTCATTGATACGGCAGTTAAAACTTCTACTACTGGTTACATCCAGAGACGACTTATTAAAGGTTTGGAGGATTTGATGATCAATTATGACATGACAATCAGAACCAACAAAGGTAAGTTAGTGCAATTCTCTTATGGAGATGACGGAATTGACACAATTAAGGTTGAAAATCAAGAACTCCCTATTGTAGACATGAGCATTCAAGACATTTACGCTCACTACAATGTTCCTGATGAGAAACATAAGAACAAGTCAATGTCAGGAATGTTTACTACAACTACATTCAATCGTCAAAAAAGAGAGGCGGATAGAACCAATGAAAAGTGCAAGTTTTACACAGAATACATGATTGAGCAGCGAGATATCATCATTAAGAATATCTTCAATTACAAGTCTGATAAAGTTGTTCGTGTTCCTGTCGCGTTCTCATATATTATTCAGAATATTATTGGACAACAAAACATCAACTCCAATTCGCTTGTAGATATTACAATGCTTGATGCGTTTGAGATGATTGAAACCGCATTCAAAAAACTGGAATTGATACGTTTGGCGCCACCTACAAACTTGTTCAAAGTGTTGTTTTACTACTACTTGTCACCCAAAGATTTGTTACTGAATAAGCGATTCAATAAGAAGGCACTAGAAGTGCTATTGGAGACCATTATTCTTGACTATAAACGCGCAATTGTCGCACCTGGTGAAATGGTGGGAATGATTGCGGCGCAGAGCATTGGAGAACCAACAACTCAGATGACCTTGAACACTTTCCACTTTGCGGGTGTTGCTTCAAAGTCCAACGTCACCCGTGGTGTGCCAAGAATTGAAGAAATCTTGTCATTATCAGCGTCATTAAAGAATCCATCATTAACCGTATACTTGAAACCAGAAGATGAGACCGACAAAGATAAGGCAAATACAATTCAATATATGTTGGAACATACTAAATTGGAAGAAGTTGTCAAGTCTGTTGAAATCTGTTTTGATCCCGATGATCTAAATACTCTAATTGATGAGGATAAAGATACGATGGCGCAATATAGAGATTTTGAAAATATGATTGATGAATGCTTAGAGAAGGAGTCTGCCGCAGAAACTGCAAATGACAAGTCAAAATGGATTATTCGTATGGTGATGGATCCTGAGACAATGTTGGAAAAGAACATTACCATGGATGATGTCAACTTTACATTGAATAATACATATAAGGATGAGGTTTCGTGCGTCTACTCGGACTACAATGCGGACAAATTGGTTTTTAGAGTAAGAATGACTAATATTTTGAAGAATGCATCAAGTCGAGCACAAAAGAAGGCGAAGTTGAATCCGCTGGATCAAAGCGATCAAATATATATCTTGAAGAATTTCCAAGACCAATTGTTGAACAACATTGTGCTGCGTGGTATCAAGAATATTGACAAGGTAATTATGCGCAAGGTAAAGGATAATTTGGTTGAAAAATCAGGATCTTTTGTGAAGCAAGATATTTGGGTGTTAGACACAATTGGAACTAACATGTTGGACGTGCTTGGTCTTGATTACATAGATCCTAATAGAACTTATAGTAACGATATTATTGAGATCTTCAATGTGCTTGGCATGGAGGCGGCGAGACAGGCGATTTACAATGAGTTGGCAGATGTGATTGAATTCGACGGCACTTATTTGAATTATCATCATATGGCGTTGTTATGTGACAGAATGACATTTAGTCACAAGATGATTTCAATCTTTAGACATGGAATCAACAATGATGACATAGGTCCTATTGCTAAGGCGTCATTTGAGGAAACCCCTGAGATGTTCTTGAAAGCAGCGAGACACGCTGAATTAGATATGATGCGAGGTATTTCAGCAAATGTGATGTGCGGTCAAGAGGGATTATTTGGTACCGCGTCATTCCAGGTAGTTTTGGATATAAACGAAATGCTGAAGTTGGACGAGAAATATAAATATGTGCGCGAAAACCACCAAGAGTTGATTGATGAGGGACTGTTTGGCAAAATTGAAGAACAAAATGACTCTTGTAGTACAAAGAATCTCACCATTGACGACAACGTTGTTAATATACATGCCGAAGATCTTGGAGGTGATAATGACTATAATCCTTTCGCTTAAAAGGATAAAAGCAGTTAATTAAAAGCAGTTATTTACAACAACAAATAATAATAAGCAAATAATAAAAATAATATATTAAAAATTAAACAATCTATAACTATAATATTCAAGTTATAGATGAAAACTTTTTTTAATATATTACAAAGAATTACAAAATCAAATACAATAAAGTATCCAGGAGAAGTAAACCAATTTATTCCACTTGTTTTAAATGGTTCAATTGATATGTATACCGAGTATAATATATATTCATTTATATCAAAAATTCACAAGGAATTTACCAATCAAGCGTCAAGTGAGACAACGTTTATACAAAATTTTTCTAGCAGTAAATTTAAAGCATTAAATTATATTTTAACCAATAAATTTAATACAGAAAAAATTATTGAATGTGTGTTTAATGCATTTTCAAAGGCGCAACGCACATATTTTGCGCTAATAAAATTTGTAAATTTGTATAAATTAAAAAAATATCCAAAAGTTGTAACAGAAGATTTGTCCATGACATCATTAGATATAAATCATAAAAACACATTTGTGTTAATTCAAAGCAAATCAACATATTTATTCAGTTTAATTGATTTGATAAGAATAATTGAGACTGCAATTGGACATGCGCCAAGTTTTTTTGCGGATCCATTAAGACCCAAAAACCCATTTAATAATGAAGAGTTTACCGATGCAACACTTTATAATATATATTTCAAGATGAAAGACTCTGGACAAGTTGTATCGACTATTTTTCATCTGTTTTTCTTATCAAATTTTAAAAACATGTTATTTTTTATTAACAATGAGGCGTTTTTAAGAGAATATTCTATTAATAAGTATGTGTTTAAATCACCAGCGCTTTGCTTATATACCTCTGTAATTGAGATGCTCAAAGATAATTTTTATACTAAGAAACTAACAATTCACGCTAATTTTCCAAAAGAATTATTGGTAGAAATTTTCAGACCATTTTTGTATTACTATTATATTGTAAATTATGATATACAAGGCACACATAAGATCAACAAATATAAAACTATATTGTACTTAAAGTTGAAAAAGTTTTATCAGTACAATAAAGCGTTTGGTAGAAGGGTTATTAAATTGATACCTGAACCATTAAACTTTACAATGAATATGAATCAAAATGTAAGTCTATCAAACTTATTAAATACAAATACAAATACATCAAAACCAAAACATCGCAAGCGTAAAGTTAAAAGCGAAGTAGTGTTTAATTCAGATCATATTAATTTTTATAATATTAATATTAGAGACATGTCAATAAGTGTGAATGAAGCGGCATCTTTGTTAATATATTTTAGTTCTCATATGGCATATTATAATGATTCAACAATGGATATGGATATTTCAACGGATGATGAGGAAACCCAAGAAGATGAAGATGATGTAGAAGATGAAGATGAAGATGAAGATGAAGATGAAGATGAAGATAATGTAGAAGATGAAGATGATAATAATAGCGATAATAATAGCGATAATAATAGCGATAATATTAATGAAAATATTGTAAATCATGATTTAAATATCGAATATTATGACGACGATGATGAATATGAAGATGAAGACGCTGATTCAATTAGTTAAATTAAATTATGGACAATTAACTTAACTAATATTAACCTAACATAGTTGCTTTTATCTCATGCGTTTAGAGTATTTATTGCTTTGTCGACGCACTTTCTTAGATCCACCTTTTTTAGTCTTCCCTTCTTTAGGTTTTTTAGTTCCTTTATTGACTTCAATTACAGCAGAATGTGCGGCAATTTGTTGTTCACTTTCTTGTCTAAGAAATTCATCAAATGCTCTTCTACTTTCTTCTATTTTCAGATTTGTTTTAACTACAGGTTCTTGTTCTGATTCATCTTCTTCTTCGTCTACTTCTTCATCTAGTCCCTTTTTAACTGCTTTATTGACATGTTTTTTGACCGCCGGTTTTTTAAATATATTTTGATCAAAGAAATCCTCAATTGAATATGTGTATTCGGGTCTCTCTATCGCTGCTCTAATTTTAACTAGACATTGATTATCAGTCATAACTAATTCACTGATTCGAATCTTTTCATCATCAATTTGATTTACAATTACACTATATTTAGGTAATATTTTACCTTTTCTAGGATACATCGCCGGAATAAGAATAAACGCATAAATATCGTCATTACCCTTGTAACAAACAAACTCATTGCGTTTACGATTAGTTTCAGGAATTTCTGTATCTGAAATCAGAATAGATGGTATTTGATACTTATTCATCAAAATCCACAAATCAAATGAAACCGGATTAAATCCATCTTGAAGAATCATGTGTTCAACTGTAATTGCATTTTTTAGTATTTGATTCGCCTCATATTGACCTTCATCTTTAATCAGATCCATAATCTTTGTATTACGATCATTATTAATAACAAATTCACCTTCATTTTCGTCATCAGGAATTGTAGTAAGACGCTTATATTCATCAATTAAATCGGATTTGATTGTTTCAATTGTAATTGTTTCGTCTTTAAATTTTTTAACCAAATCAATAACCAAATATAACAAACAAAAATGACTGCCTTTATAGGTTAGTTCTTTATATCCTTTTGGAAAACAATTTTTCCAATACTTAGAGACAATTGGCGCTGGCGCGGAAGCGAGACAATCCCTGACTCGATGAGGGTTAATTGCTTCATCTAATAAAATATTTGAAGAATATCGCTGAGATATAATTGGTTCAGCATTGTCATATGTGTTGTACTTGGCATATATATTAATATCAGATGGAACCATGTTGTCAAAAAAATCATGTGTTAACATGTCCTGTAGGACAATAATCTCATTGTCGCGCAAATTGTATTTCAGTTGACCAAATGACAAATACGCCTGAGGTTTAAAAATAAATGATTTAATTCGGTTATAACGGATCAATTCGTCTGCCATTCGCCCAAAATAATATTCTTCATTCGATGTATGTGTGACCAAATTTTTTGAAGGAAACGAAATAATACATTTGTCCTCCGTCTTTAATATTTTACAAATTGACATTTCATTTTCAACACAATTGTTAGTTTTGTTGGCAATACAACTTTGAATATCGTCTTCATTTATATTCTTATAATTAAAGTGTTCTACAAATTCAACATTGTCTCCAACCAATGTTTTTAATGATTTAATTACATTTGTTAGTTTAACTCTATACGAAGTCATTTTTTCATTACATTCATCTTGAATCTTCTTACGTTGATCACTATTTGAATAATCATTGAATAATATGCGAATCGTATTTCGAAAAACATTGTAGAAATTTGTCTCCAAATGTATTCTTTTTATAAAATCAGCGCGCCTGTTATCGACATTCGACGATGTTAGTGTATTTATATCGGCAGTTAGAGCGTTATTGCCTGTAATACTGGGTATAGAATCTTTTATTGCTGAGATTGGTTTGGGATCACTTATCTGCACAAATTGATTTGTGTTTGTTAAAAACCCAATAACTAATGTGTCTTCCATCTCATCATCTGTAACCTTGAAGAAGATGTTTTTATTCGTTTCCTTCAACGCCTTAGGTTCAATTGTATCATCGTATTTATAGTACTCCTTTAAAAATGCCAGAGTTTCTTCGTATGGTCGCCAAATATCATCTGTCATGAATACATACCTATATGGGACATTTTTACCACTCAGATTTAACGATGATAGCGAAGATGGATAACATGGAATAAACCCGCTGTTACTTTTTGGACTTGTTGCAATTACACCAATTACCTTTCCTTGAAAATTCAATACCTGATCATTTACCTTGTATTTTCGTTCGTGTAATTTTTTTAATAAATCATCAAGTAACGGCGACGATTGAAAACGATATTCTCTTGGTTGACTTGGTTGTGGTTTACATTCTTTACCCAATGTAGGTCTGATAATTTTTGAAAAAACGGATCTTAATGAATTAGGCAATTGCCTGTTATATTCTGTAAATGTTGTTATTACCTTGGGTTTGCCTTTACTATTATTTTCAAACGCATATATTGGTTCAAACCAATTATCTCGTTTAACTAAAATGATACTGCTTTTTCTAACATCATATATATGATTCGAATAGTGATTTGATGGACACGCTAATTCAACGTTATTTGTTGTGTCATCTTCCGGTATTTCTAATACTATTAAATTTATACCTCGACCTTCAAATAGATTTGGATTGGCGACACAAAGAATATCCCATAAATATGTATAATCAATGTAAACACTCTTGTCAATTAGGAAACGTTTGAAGTTCTCAAATGCTCCAACCACTTTTTCAAAGAATTCTAGATCATAATTCTCTTTCACTTCTTCTGATTCAAAATCTGATTCAGATTCATCATCTTCAATTGATGGTTTAATATGATATAATTTGCTTTTTTTCCTCTTGGAACTTGTAATTTTTTTATACAGTTCTGAACCTTTGTATTTATTTATATCATCATGTATTTTGTTAAATGATATATCATATGTACCATTTCGATTCACATTTACAATAACACCTTTGTACCATTTATCAAGTCCGCGGAAGTTACATTCAATTAATTCACCTTTTACAAATTTTGATTGATCTCCTCTTATTGATTTTGCTTGTGATTCAGATTCTGCTTCTTCTGTTACACTTGCTCTTGATTCCTCTAAAACATGCTTTCTTATATATTTTGATTCTACTTGTTTTTCCATATCTAACTTTGGATTGGCAAATGACGTAACTAAGTCGCCGTTTTGATAAGTGATAAATTTGTCAATATCAATAGCATCAATAATAATCTGTTTCATTTGCTGGATTGTCGGCACATCTGTCTTTGCGTTTGGTATAAATTTTCTTATTAATGGAATACTCTTCTTATTTTTACCTGGTTTATCTGGATCTGGAATTTTATAGGTTTGGTCGTAAAACATAGTCATAGCAATACATGCAATAAATGACTGTTTTGAACTTCGTTCAACACCATGTCTTAGCAAGCACGTATGGTCTGGTTTTAAATTCATGTTTGTTTTACTTATTTGACAGTCAGCATTAACCTCGTGAAGGAACTTCTGGACACCAATTGGTAAATACCCCCATCTATGCTCACCTAATGGATATTTTTCAGGTCCTTTTACATAACCTTCCATTTCTTTAATATCGTTTTCAATCTCTTCTTCTATTGCCTTCTCTGTCGCACTAACATCCATCTTAGGGGCAGTCGATCCTTGACAAGTATTTCTGCGATTCTTCATTTCGGGTGTATTCCAGTTATTATAACAACAAGGAATACATGTTCCATCTGTTAGTTTTTCTTTATGAAATCCAGGATACACGTCTTCATTTTCATCATAAAATTGATACACGTATTTATCTTTGGGAACAACCTCCGCCTTTTTGGGTATAATTGCGTCTTCCACGTTTTTTACTTTGGGACCACATTTGCCGTCCAAAATGTCTTGCTTAGTAACCATGGTATTTGTTAGTAGACACCAGAAACGGGGACAAGTAAAGAAATATTTCTTTGATGGATCTTTTGGATTTGCCCCATATTCAATAAATTCTGATTCCTTTACCTCTCCGTTGTCGTCAAGATAGTGATCAGGATGTTCGGCAACTAACTTTTCCTTTTCCGCTTTTGTTAAGATAATTGGATGCCGTCTCGCTTGAAGATTGAAACGACACATTCGTGTATATAAATCCATTTTATCGTCCTTTTGTTTTATAAACAATTGTGGCATTTTGTCTTCAATACGCTTTGAAAATGGGTTTGGATATTTCAACTTCATTCCGGTGATATCGAGCACTTTATTTTCGATGGATGGTTTGCCCTTTATAACTTCTTTTATTGGTTCTTTTAATACTGCCTTTTCTTTTACTACTGCCTTTACTACCTCTTTTACCTCTTTTGCTTTTCTTCCTCTAGTTTTTTTAACTACATTTATTTGAATTGGCGCTTCTATTTCTATTTCTTTTTCTTCCTTTTCTTCCTTTTCTTCCTTTTCTTCCTTTTCTTCCTTTTCTTCAAATTCAATAACAGGGTTCTTAATTTTTTCTCCAATTGTTATTGGTTTTATAGCAGGTGCTGGAGATAATTCATCTGAAGCAATTTCTTTATCCGACCCTGATGATGACTTTTCTTTTGGTAAAGCAGTCACAGTCGCAGCAGATAAAATATCAGGAAAAGGTGAAAGATCTGAAAAATCATCTGAAGCAACTTCTTTATCTGACTCTGATGGCAACTTTTCTTTTACTGCAGGAACAGGAGAGTCTTCATCTGAAGCAATTTCTTTATCCGAATCCGACGGAGTCTCTTCTTTTGGTATTGGTCCAGGGTTAGGTTCTGGATCAGAATCAACTTCTTTATCAGAAGATACTTCTTTATCTGACGATACTTCTTTATCTGACGAAGAACCTTGAGGGTCCCCACCACCCATATCACCATCATCTGATTCAAACCCTAACATATCTAACAAATCATTGTTTGCTTCTTCACTATCACTATCTGCATAAATTGGATTATCATTTCTAATCTCAGGCACCTGATTATTATCATTAATAGAATGCTCCGACTGCGCTACAATGTCATCAAAATTCAAATCCTCTATTTCTCCACCAGAACACAATTTATTAATAATTGGCGCCTCAATTCTGGTGCTGTCAATATCTTGTGTGATCCGAATGAATGTATCAACGTATATTGGAAATGTATACAAATAATATAAATCTTTTAGACCACTAACAACAATTGTAATATCACTTTTAAAGGTATCCAATGACATTACTGTTTTAAATCCAGGATTCTTTTTAATCATAAGAGTACGGCGTTTATTTACACCTCGTGTTGCCTCTAAATCTCGAATTGTGTTTTGAAATAGATCACCTGCCCTCTCTTCATCTATATCATAATTTTGCTGCAAATCAAAGATAATTTCGGATTGTTGGAACCCTTGATCAATCTTTTCGATAATAAACGCTGTTTGACTATCAAGCAATGTAAAATTTGAAACGCGTTTGAAACGCAGGTGTGCACCTTTTTCTTTATCCTTACCATGATTTTCCGTCAAATTTGCACTTTCAATCGTAAATACAGAAGATAAGCACCCGCTATATTTATTCAGATCAACTTCTCTATTAATTGAATATGACATCTGGTATACAATATCTCTGATTTCAATATTATTACCTTGAATGGTTTTAAACAGCGGAATAACAAGACCACTTTGTTCAAAAAATGGTTTTATTTGCTCTATTAATTGGTTCACCGCCAAGTCAATAATCTGATCAATATGAACAAACTTAGTTTCATTGGTGTCACCCATAATAACTGGTTTCTTAAACTTATCTAGGGAATAAACAGATATTGTGCCATTCTCTTCAAATTCGCAAACCATATAGTAGTCATTTTCATCTTTCCCTGTTTCGTATGTTTCATTAATTTGATAAAAAACCTTTGTATAAACAGAAACTGATCGAGTTTTACCAATTTGTTTTGTTAGTTTCATTATAGTTGCTCTGTTTAAATAAGGGATTTTTCGACCATCCACTGAAATTTTGTCTGTATATAATCGATAAATATTCTCTTGTCTTGTTTCGGGATTAAACTTAATAAGAGGATAGTCAAATGACGCATGTAATAATTTAAAAATAACGTCTACTGGTATTTTTACCTTGAAATCAGGATACATAACAATTTTAATACCTTTTATTCCAGTTTCACCTTCATTTTGAGAGAACACTTCAGAGGGTTGTTTGTATTTATAAACGTCATAAAACATGTTAATATTTTCAAAAATGCGTTCGGTGTTTTTTGTTAGTTTGTTATTTGTGTCTTGTATCAGTTCTTCCTTTTTGGCGTCCAATTTAGCAACCGTGTCTATATCAGTCTTGTATAAAAATGGATAATATATTTTACTGGCGTTTTCAATTGACATATGAGATGATTCCATCGCCTTAAACACGTCGTCTGCACAGCACAAATACAAGACATTATCGTGAATTATCTCGTTTTCCAATAATAAATTATTATTCAATGACGTCATTTCCTTCCTGGATCGTTCTAACAAAGGGTCATACTCGGTTACATAAAATGGATCAGATACAAACGGGTATTCACTTGAAAATACAAATTTTTGACCTAACGCTTTGGCAACTAAATAGTCACGATCTACCAAATTCAGTCGCAGTATATCGTCAAATGAATATTTTTTTTTAGCGGGCAAATCAAAATCAATTGGTTTACCATCAGGTCCGTAAATGTTGTAAAGTATTTGATTCAATCTCACTCTGGTTAAGGGATTTCGATCATTTTGTGTTAAACTTTGATACAATGAAATAGGATTCAGTTTTTCTGATTTCAAACAGAATAGATAGATTTCATCCATAGACGCTTGTTTGCCAATTGCTTGAAAAATCTTGAGTTTTATTGCGCCAATACTGTCATCAATATGGATGGACTGGTTAGTAAAAGTAACAGGAGTGCGATTTGCCTTTATATTTGTTAGTTCATTGGTAGAAAATATCTCCATTATTACATCATACTTTAGATCTTTACTGTTTGCACCTGCTTCTACAAATTCATTGAATAATTGAGTAATGTCGGAAACAGGGATTTCTAAATTAGTTCCCCAAAAGACGATGATACTTTCTATTCTGTCCTTACCGATTATTTTGTTTACTTTAATTATTGGACTAGACAATGACATTATATATTAATATGTTATTATTTTATATATTTTAACCAATGTTAAGATCCTAACATAGGTTAAAATATTACTTTACGCCAAATCATACAATGGATTATCTGTAATATCCATTCCGCAATAGGGTTCTGGGTTATTCTTGTAATCAACTGGTTTATATATCTTTGCGTCCTTTGCGTTCTCTAATAAGAACTTAAAGTTCTGCCAAAATATCTGTTTGTGACCCTCTGATTTTGTCATGATATGCGCTAATTCATGAATGGCAACAAATGTTAGTGTATTAATATCAATTAACTTGCCGTCATTCGACTTCTTATCTTTATTCAAACAGAACGCCAATTTCTCGCCCTTGTTTTCACTATACGCTGTAAATTCACTGGTTGGTAGCGTCTCAGAGATCTTGGTTGGGTTGAATTTCTGTACTAGGCGCTGAACATCTTCATCATCTGGATATTTTTTGCCTACATATGTGACTAAATCCTTGCAATTCTCTGTGACCTTAGCGAGCAAATCAGCGGCGAGTTGTAACTTGGCGCGTTCTCTTACACAATACTTCTCACCATCTACATCGGATATAATACATTTCAGATTATATGCATCCGATTCATTATAAATTTTGAAACAAATGACTAAAACAAATCCTAAAACTATACAGAATAATATATTTTGTTTATCGAATCCAAACATCTATATATTGTTGAGATTTTACATATTTGACTAGGATATTAATTAAATAACACTTGCGTTATCTAATTAATCTTTATAATAAGTTATAATAAGTTATAATACGTTTTGTTAAGTTGAAATTAGTTAAGTTTATTGAGAACCTTGACCAATCTCCAAAGGAGGTCTCATGAAATCGCCAACAATTGTGCTCTGGTTCCAGGGTCCGACCGACATTTGGGGATTCGGGGGTTCAGATCGAATTTGAAGATTTGCGTTTCTCATACTCTGACCAACAGTGTCAATACCAATTTGGTAACCTGCCTTCAAGAAGTTGACGTTAGCAAGTTCACCTTGTCCAACAGGGTTCAATTGAGCCCATTGACTGTTAGTGTCCTTAGGAAGCAAGTCAGCGGGGGTGGCGTTGGACGCACATGAACTGGTGGGAGCCATTGACTGACTTGCGCCACCTACAGAAGCGAAAACCTCATTGTTTCCCTCTTGTGCGTCTTGCACCATAGAGGGGGCAGCAGGTCCTGTGGCGGCAGCGCCATTTCCGTTCTTCTTGTACGCTTTGTTGTTGTTGTTAGAATTACCTTCATAACCACTCGATCCCTTGGACGTAAAGTATTTATACAACATAGAAGCGACGTATAAACCAATAATGGCAATTAAAATACCGCCAACACCATAATCATTCCAGAGTTTTTTTAGTGAAACACTCATTATATAAAATTAGGGATAAAATATTTTTGTAATTATTAATTAATTAGAATTAAATTGGAATTAATTAATTGTTAGTATAACTTGTACAATGAAATCTTTTTAAGTTTCCTAGATGTTCATTAAAATAATTCATCATTTTCATCATTTTCATATTTGTCAAAATCGTCATCAAGATCACTGTCACTATCATTGTCGTCTAACATGTAAGTTTTTTTAATGTTCTTTGCTTCTAAATAAGCGGCAATAGCGACCTGTTTACATTCCTTTGCTTTGTCTCTTGCTTTCTTATAAATTTCATAATAAACTTGATTGGGTTTTTTTAATGTAATACTTTCTAAACTATTCTCTAAACTAGAACTTAGATCCACTTCTTCCAAAACGTTTGGATCTTTCCTTTTATATGAATCATTCAACTCCTCTATTTCTAAAATCAAGTTCTCATTTGAAAAATTATTTGTATTTGTGTTTGATTTATTATGTATTTCTAAATCTTTTGTTTCCATTGGTTTGTTTAATTCATTTGCAGTATCTTTTATAAAATCGTCTAAACTATTGGACAAAAAACTGCTATTAATGTCATCATTATCGTTATTGTTATCGTTATTGTTATCGTTATCGTTATCGTTATCGTTATCATTATTGGTGTCATTATTATCATTATCATCACTAATATTTTCTAAATTAATTGTTATAGGACTAAATGTTGTAGTTGCTGTTGTTAAAGCAGTTGATGCTGTCGTTAAAGAACTTGCTGCAGTCGTTAAAGCACTTGTTGCTGTCGTAGTATTTTCTACCAGTGGTTGAGACCTTTTAGTAGGTTTCTTAATAAAGCATTCGTCTAAAAACGGATCTGGACTAACAACCATAGATTGCTTAAGTTCTATTTCAATTTGAAAATTCCTAGATGTAAATTTAATTCCTTGTATTTCTAAAATGGATATTATGTTTTTATCATGTGAAATATCCTCTATTTTAATAATAGTATCAGTCTCATTATATATTTTGATATTTGGTTTTACATTCACTCTTAATAAGTAATATTTTCCCGTTTTATAAATTTTAAAAGGTGATGTAAATGCAGTCTCAATATCGTCCTTCTCCAACTTTGTCTGAAACCATGCGTCACCTTTGTTATGTATTAGTTCTTGACATTTAGATTCTAAATTTTCAATCCAATTAATAAAAACAGTGTCGTTGTTATCAAACATGAGATCCGCAAATATTTTTTTACCACTTTTAACAAATCCCTGCTTTGTTAAACATTTAGGAGTTTGCACATATAGTAATTTATTGTTGTTGTACATTATTCTAGTAAAATAGGCGCCTCCTGCTAAAGTAGATGGGGGTCCTAAATATATTTTAGAAAAATCATAATCTATTGTTGGTTCAATGATATCGTCCATGATATTTATCTTATTGGATTAAGAGAAAAATTATATTATATTAACACGCAAAAAATCAAAAATAATTTTATAATAAACCTATAGAAATAAATGAAAGATTCGTTAATGAAACAATGTTTAGACATTTTGAAAACTGAAGATGTTCGGAATGAAATTAAGGTAATATTTTCGCCAGTAACTGATCTTATATTATATGAAATTTATCCATATATTTATGTAATTATATTTTTGGTGCTTTTAATATTTATTTTGATTTTAGCGATATTAATAATATTAGTTACACTGTTGCGTAATAAATCATTTTTTACACATTCGCAGTTATAAAATGTTTAATGCTATTTCAAAGTAATTTTTTCTAGTGACAATATATAAATGGCGAAAGGCGGCAGTAAAAGACAAAGACATCAGACTCAAAGTGGTGGTATGGGCGCTACAGAATGGGTTAACAATTTGTTGGGCAACGGATGGCAGCAATTTCAAAACTCACTGATGACTCAACCGGGTAGCAATCTAGGTTCAGTTCAAAGTAATCAAATTGTTCCTAATGACGGAAGCAAAGGTGTAAATATCAATGATCCTAAAAATGATATGCCCAATCCAAATGGTAGTCCACAAAATGGTGGCAAGACTAGGCGAAAGGGCAAAAAAAGTAGAGGTAAGAAGGGTGGTATGTTGGGTGTAGGTGCTGTTCTTGAGCAGGCAGTAGTACCTTTTGGACTCTTTGGTCTCCAACAATCATACGGAAAGAGTAGACGTCACCATGGAAGTAAACGATCTAGACGATCTAGGAGATTTAGACGTTAAATAAGTTAATCTAATAATCTATTAGTTTATTTGTTAGTTGTTGATCGAATGAACTAACAAAAATAAGGGTTTATATTCTCCTTTATTTTTGTTTTATTATATTATATTTTCAATGAATTTTGAACAACATGTACAACAGTGGGTTGCAGTTGACAACCAAATGAAGATTCTAAATGAACGAATGAAGGAATTACGTGATAAGAAACAAGTGCTAAGTCAGACAATTAATACACATATTGAAACTCATAATTTGACTGACTCTGCTGTTAAGTTAAGCGATGGACAACTTAAATTTGTCAAGGTTAAAGATACACAACAACTAACATTTAAATATTTAGAGACATGTTTGCGCGAAATTATTAAAAATGAGGATCAAGTTACTAAGATTGTGGATTATGTTAAGAATAAGAGAGAAGTCAAATATGTGCCTGAAATAAAGCGATTATATGCGAATTAATTTATATTAAATTAATGTATAACAATCATGTCAATAAATGAATTAGCGCCCAATGAATTATTATTTTATACAGAGGGAGATGAAAATGGAAATGGTAACCGAATTATGAGTGGTGGATACAGTGTTGAGTCTTATCTTTTACAACAAGGAATCAGTCCAATGCAGACGTTAAATAACACATTAGAAGGTGGAGGTCGCAGTATAAATCATCTTGTAAGTAAAGGTAAACCTAGCAGTATTTTTGAAAATTTAGCAATTCCTACAGGTTTGTTTTTAATTAATCAGAAACCAATGATGGATAATTATACTTGTAAAAATAAGTATGGTTCAGACCATAAAATGCTACCCGATAACATTTTTGATGAGTTTATGAAAATGATTGAAATTGACAAAACTAAAAAGAGAAATCGTAAAACTAGGCGTCCTGATTTGGAATCAACTAACAAAAAGACACGTAGATTGGGTAAGTAAATAAGAACAATACTATTATTTATAATATTATTTATTATAAATAATTTAAATGTACAGAAGAACTAGATCAAAAAAATATAAAATAGAGGAGATTGTATCCTTAGATTCGGGTCTTGTACCCTTAGATTCGAGTCTTGTACCCTTAGATTCGAGTCTTGTACCCTTAGATGCGAGTTTTAACCAATTAGATTCGGGTCTTGTACCCTTAGATTCCGATATGTGTTTAATTTGTCTCGAACCTTGTGAAGAAACTAACAAATTATTTAAGATGAAAGATATTGTCATTTTAAACGCACTTTGTAAATGTAATGGTAAATTTCATGTAAATTGTTTAGTAAATTGGTCAAAGGTATCAAAAACATGCCCTATTTGTCGTAAACAACTAACAATAAACCTAGATATTTTGAATCAACTTGATTATATGTATAAAACAACTATATTAGTACAATTTAGAAATTATATTACAAATGGTATAAGTTTATTTTACGTTGTCATGTTATTGTTCATATCCCAATATATATTTTTTATATGTATTAAAACATCTTATTTTATAGTTACACAATTGTTACACAATTCAGAAAATCGAGGATAAAGTGAAACGATATAAGTGAAACGATATAAAGTAAATATTTATCAAATAATAACTAACATGTAAGTTAATTATTATTCTGATTGGATTCATTTGACTATATCTTACTCCAACTAGTATGATTAAACGGCGACACCAGAATTTGTGTTAGTTTATCTTTCCAATATTTTACACGATTCTCCATCGCAATGTCTTTATACGTCTTAGGATAAATCGGATTTGATGCCATAAGATCTTCTTCATCTGGTGTCATTTGAGGTTTGTGTCCGTAACAATTGACTCCAAATCTGACTGCTGGATTCTCTATAAATCCACCATTTACACCAGGTCTTCCACAATCATTCTCATGTCCTTCTATTTTCTGTAATTCATCCCATGTCTTTTGTTGTGTTGGAAATAACGCCATCTGACCCTCTGACCAACCATAGTTACACCATTCTGCACCACCTTCATATGCATCTTCTATTTCTTTATATGTTGCTAAACGCGCCCCATATGCACTACATAACGCCTTTGCATCTGGATATACGTAATCATTACCTGGAATATTGAACACTTGAGGAGTTCTCATAATTTCTGGTACGCCACTAACACTGCTGACTGCTGCCGCGGGATCAATTATAATATCAACCTCTGGATTACCTGTTACCAAGTTTTTAACCTTGGCAATAATATCAACACCAAAGAAATATTGCAGACCGTTTATTAACATGAGAACTAACAAAACTGCCAACATTATAATTCCAATGATTGTTGATCCGGATGACGACCCATCGGTCGATCCATCTGTAGAACTACTTGATCCAAATAAATTGAATGATGATCCCGAATCAGTCGAACTACTTGATGATCCTGAATCGCCTAAAGAAAAAAATATTGTTACATATACAACTAGGACAATAACTATAATTATAATAATGCTCGGATTAGATAATATTCCATTTACATAATCATATATATCGGTAGAAACAGTCCCTAAACTTGTACTAACTGTGTTATAAGATTCATCCATTATAATATATATAAATCAGATTTTTAATTAACCGATTGCCTATTTATATTTTCTATTTGATTGCTCGCTTTCTATAGAAAAAACAATACGCCTTTGGTGTCACAATTTGATTTGCCATGGTAACTTGCGCTACACTTGTGTCATTGAAGTGATACCATTTGCCATTAGCGTTCTTTACAAAGGCAGTATAATGCCCTCCTTGTGTAACACCGCCATGGTTACAAACACCATACAAGTCATAAACATAACTGTCCTTATTATATCCAATTACATACTTTGATAAATTTAGATCTTCTAAAGGAAAATCAACTAACACTTGATTTTTTCGATTGGCGGCATTAAACCGCTTAATATCAATCACAAGTATATTTGGAAAACTCCAGAACGACAACTTCTTTTTTGCTGAAACCTTGTGTCCAACCTTCTCATTAAATATAGCGTTATCACCTTCCATTATTTCACCTTCAACATATAAATCAAAACAATCGATCAATGTAGGAGACTTGTTTTCAAGTGGGATCGGTAAATCTAAAATGAAAAATGGTTCCGGTGTAATACTAATAACATCCTCTGTCTTGGTATTTAATGACAGAATTTGCGAGACTTGTATACCATAAAACAAATTCCATATTTCTGAATAATCCTTAGCAAACATTTGTTTGGTGCGCTCTAGACATAGTTGCGCCACCTTATCACGCTCATTTAAAATTTCTCCATGAACACTCATATTGACTTCTCTAGACAAGGCATTATGAAAACAATCAACTACAAATATTAGAAACTCTGGTAGATCATTTTGCGAATATCCGGTAAATAATTCACGATCTTTCAATTGCGCTAATTTTTGAACTGTTTTGACAAACTTGAAAGGCGAAACAATGCAATTTTCATTCCACAGAAGTTTCCTCAATTCATCCCATTCTACAAGCAACGCTGTGTCAATCTTATTATTTAAACGCTGTTTATATTTTTCTGAATTTAATAAATCATTTAGTTCATATGTATGCGAAAGCACCTGCATACATGAATTTAGGAAACATGTATTACCTAGATTTGCTAACCCTGATAGACCTTTATTGTTATATTTGTCAAGACTCATTTAAGTGTTTCAATAATTAATTATATAACAATACATTTAAACACATTTCATATAATATATTATAATCATATACATGCCTACAAACGCTAACGCAAATTTAACACCAGATCAACATAGAATGTTAGATATATACACTGCTCACTACCGTCAAGCAAATGATCAAATTAATCAGTTATATCGCTATTTAGATGATATACGACATAATATAAATATGGTTATGTTTTCAAATTCAAATTCAAATTCAAATTCAAATTCAAATACTTATTCTAATAACTCAACTTATAGAAATTTTAATAGAAACCGGAATAGAAACACACGAGAAAATGATAATATTTTTTATGATTATAATAATCCCATTAACCCCGGTATTTATTTAGACAACTTAGCAAATCACCGGAATCGGAATCAAAATAGAAATCAAAATAGAAATATTTATGGGACATCTGATATAACATCAGACATATCTGGACTACTTTCTAGTTTCTTGAACACAACTGTTATTGTTAGACCTACTGCTGAACAGATTGCAAATGCTTCTAGACTTGTTAGTTATAATGAAATACAGAACCCAAATTCTGAGTCATGTCCTATTTCATTAGAACGATTTAGCGCTTCTGATGAAGTCAGACAATTGAATCAATGCGGTCATATATTTTTACCTAATGAATTTAATGAATGGTTTCAGAGCAATGTTAGATGCCCTGTTTGTAGGTTTGATATACGAAATAGTGTAGAAAGAACGCCAATCACAAGCGCAAATAATAGCAGTAGTACAAGCGCTAGTGCAACTGCTAGCACTGGTATAACACAAGGCGTAACACAAGGCGTAACACACGGCATTACTGGACCTACTGGTTATACTGGACCTAGTGGTTATACTGGACCTACTGGACCTACTGGACCTACAAATGAAAACATATCCAATGTCAATGTTATTCGAAACCCACAAACTAACATAATTGATCAAGTATCATTTGATATTTCAAATAACATGATTACCAATGATATTGTTAGTACATTAACCAACCGATTATTCGAAACATTGTTTAATCCCTCTGCCGCAAATAATAACAATGATCATTTTGTTTATGATCCTTCAAATAATATATTAATGTATGAAACTATGGTTGGTAGAACTAACAATAATGATAATAATAGCAATACAAATAATCGACCGCATCGATAAAATTCTTTAAAAAACAATTTAAAGAATTCAGATCATAATATGATATAAAATGAGTAAGAACTACGCAACAAGATCTGGATACAAATGGACTGTCAATGAGTGTTTGAGATTGGAGAGGGAATATGACCTTTTGAAGATGTCGGTTGAGGACATTGCTCTTTTACATCGAAGAACTCCTTTCGCTATTATGTATAAATTAGACGCAGAGGGAATCGCCGATTTTAATGACCTTTATGAAGGTAATATGGATCAAGATGAGTCGTCAATTGAGGAGGAGGAGGAGGAAGAGGAAGATGAGGATGAGGATGAAGAAGAGGAAGATGAGGAAGATGAGGAACCACTACAAAGTCATTCAACTGTCAGTGATTCAGATAATGAAGAATTTGATATATACAATCTCAAACAACAAGTCGGAATTATCTCCAAGCAACTTAGATCTTTGACAACCCTTGTTTATAAGTTTATGAAAGGATCTAACCAGAATGAAATGGCGCATTGTTAAACAAACTTAATTCATAAAAAAATATTTTTATATTTTTATATTTTTATATTTTGTAATTTATTATATTCTTTCAAATAAGAATGTAATAAATTTTTTATTTCTTACCAAAGAAGTTCATAACGCTTTGGTTCCCTTCTTTTGCATTGTTTGTTTCTCTCAAATACTTATCAAAGATTAATGTCTTTACTTCCTTGTCTCTGAGTTTCGCTAACTTTTCCTCAAACTTCTTATTGTCCTCTATTGTCTTTCGAACTTCTGCTATCTCCTTCTTGAACTTGGATATCTTTGCGCTCTTATTTTGCATTCGCCATATATCATCCAACACTAAACCAAACAACTGAAGCAACGGTTTCATGATCTGATTAGTAATATAAAACGAGTAATCTATTTGTAATTTATTGTCTCTTATAAATGTCGGCGTCTCAATTTTCTCGCCTTGAAGCGCCTTCTTATTTGGATTGACTACATAGACAAATGGGATTCTGTCGCCGGATGTTGGTTTATTACCTGGTTCTCTCGCAGCAATACGATCTGCCAACACTTTGTGAGCAATTTGTTGCGGGTTTTTGTAGAATGAACGCAGTGACTTGGTAATAATCAGTTTCTCAATTGGCACCGTACCGTCGACCAATTCTTGTAGACACTTGTCGACATAATCAAGCGCTTTTTTGATGTCGCGCTCCTTCATCAGAATGTCAATTACACCGCCATATACGTCCTTCACGATCGGCGCATTATCACGACGTTTTAAGACGATACCCATCTCCTTTCGCTTGCCTTTTAAAGGATCGTGCTCATACAAGATGCCGACATATCGCTTCTTTGATAAGAGACAGAAAGGCAAGAATGTCTTCTCGTATTCGAAATCGTGGGGTTGTTTCAAGAATTTTGACACGTTATGACACGCTTCTTGCGCGATTTCGATGGACAATTCTAGCGCCTTGGGACCAATAATTTTTTCGCCAGTTTCTTTGTCTGAGACGTTAAATGTGAAGAATACACTGTCCGTATCTCCGTATACGTACTCGGCATTGGTCTGGATTTTTCCATATTTTGTTTCAACTGTCGCATCTCCGTAACATTCCTCAACAACACGTTTCGCATACGTCAGCAATAGGCGTCCAGTTGCTGTTGTCGACGCAGCAATATCCGGTTCATAAAACGTGCTTGTTTTGGCGCCCAATTGTCCATATAATGAATTTGCAGTTACTTTATACGCCAATTGGCGCTTATCGAGCACGTTCTTGATGAAATCGTCCTTTTCCAAAGGGATCAATTTACGCGTATCCTTGCGCGCCTTCAAGAGTTCTTGTAAAATAGATGGCATGATTGCTTTTTCTTCAAACGCACCATCAACTGGTTCTAACGGTTGCGCAAATCGACACAATTTGTAACCATTTTTGATTTTTTCTGCGCGCGCCTTGGGATTCTTTCTGAAATAGCGATACGTATCAAATCGAATATCAACATACTCGTAACCAGGTAAATTATCGTATAGGTATTTGTCAGGTTCGTCTGGTTTCTTTTGGTCATTCTTTTGTCCCGTCTCCGTGACCAAATTACCTGCTAAATCGTATATCTTTGTCCACACCTTGCTGCTCGGACACAAATTCTCTGACAACATTGAACTTGGATATAAAGACGCAAAATCACCAACTGAAATAGGGTTGTCTAAATATAGTCCGCACTTGGGTTCTAGAACAATGGCACCTTCATAACCATCATCCTTAGACCCTTTGTTAATCACTGGCATTAAGACGCCCTTCTCTCGACACTTCTTCGCCACATAACTAGTCAATTTAATTCCCTGACCTCTGAAAATTAAGAAACTCATTGGTACACTACATAACTTCGACATTTCTACCAAATCCGTTACAACATCTACCTTGGTAAACAAGTGCTGAACTAAGTTACAATCCTGAATACAGTATTTGGCAATAATTGCACGCGACGCTGGTCCTTCATTGGTCATGCGAAAGATGTCCTTTGGCGAGACGTCGTCTTTTGCTAGACCCCACTTCACCGCCTTCGCCTGAGGATTCTCATGTCCTTCGACTTCAAACCAACCCTCTGCTTTGTTCACTTGTGTGACTACAAACTTTGCGCCATCTTTGTAATAATCCGACGAATGATTGATCTCCTCAAAATGTATGTAACTCTCCACTTGGAGACCTGTCATATTAACAGTATATATGCGTGTATTACCTTTATCCTGGTGCTCCAACTTCTTGACATAATCGCCAATAAAGTGTCCGCCAACATAGTCCAACTTGTAAGAAGTTAAGTTCTCTGTTCTTCGGAACCAATTCAACATATCCACTTGTAATCGACCATTCATTTTGATAATCGACAAATCATACGTGCCAGACGCCAACGTAATGCTGCTCTTATCAATTTCCATCTTCTGCGTCTTGTAGTCGATTGTCGCACACAATTCATCCTTGTTTCGCGACAATTTGAGAAATTCTTCAACACAACCTAACTCCTGTGATCTGCGAAACATGAACTCATAATCAAAACTAAATATGTTATAACCAATTACAATGTCAGGGTTTTCACGCTGAACTAGATTGGTCCATGCGTTTAGAACATCTTTTTCAGTATTGTAAGTCTCTATTTGCGAATTCTCAACTTTACCTTCCAAAGAGTCGCATGAATTTAAAGCAATACAGTGATTCAAATACGGTTCTTTCTCACCATATCTAACAAAAGTAGAACCAATGAATGTCACCTTATCGCCCTCTAAAGGCGGGAAATTGTTGCGCAATGATAAGATAAGTTCATTGATCTTGCCTTCACGATCAAATTTCTTGTCACCCAATATATCTACGATTGTGGATTGTTTGTTTTTATAGCTCTCAGCAGACTTCATAATCGTGTAATATTTTGGTTGTTCATCTTCTTCTACTTGCTCACCGTCTGAGTCTGAATCTGAACCGTCTCCTTCTTCTTTTTCCTTTGTTTCCTTAGTTATGAACGCTTTATTTGCATTTTCAAACAGCGATTCGATTAAATGCTCTTCATTGTTTGTATTTCTGTCTCGAATCTTGGTCTTCAACCACTCTTCAATCTTGGGATCCAATTCGGCGCTAGATAATGGTTTGCCTTTGGGATAGACTATATCTATTTGCTGCATAGGATTGGGAGACTGTTTGAACGCGGTTTTAATAATGTTTGCCAAAGTTGTCTTGCACACTTCTGTTGTAAAATTTGCTCCAAATTTGTCAAAATAATCGACAATATTTGTAGCGAGTTTCTTATACGATTTGATCGGAACTGGAAAATCACCATGACTACTACTTGCCTCAATATCAAAACTCATGATCTTGTAAGGAACACGTGTTTCCTTGTTATTGAGTGGAATAATATTCTTGTAACCAATAGTGTATTCGTAGTCACAAGTAGTCGTCTTACTTTCTCCTTTAAATTCAGTGGTCTTATTACAAGGCAATGCAACCCAACCTGATGGACTGATTTCACGCAAATGAAAGAATCGGAGCAGTGGCGGGATATTTGCCTCATATAATTCTACATGACAGTCCTTAAACCACAGACCTTGCGGCAATAACGCGCGCTCCTTTTCACCGTCATCATTGATATTATCTTTGTACCAGAAGTTCTTAACCTTGTTATACGCCGGAACGTTGGAGAACTTGATTTGAATGAAGCGATGTAGTTTACCTGCGTCAAATTCGTATAATTTCTTTTTCTCAATTAGTTTGCTTTCTACAATGGAGTTCTCGTAATATTTACCAACTTTTGCTTTCAAATGCGCAATAAACTGATCCTTAACACTTTTGTTCCATTTGTCGCCAACTTTCAAGTAGAAGAATGGTTGATAATCTTGAACTAAGATGGACGCCTTTTTACCTTCTTCATTGATGCCAAACATTTGGATCGCAAAGGTAGCGTTGTCCTTCATTATTCCGCCATATTCGTCATCTTCGTCACTTGATTGCTGCTGACTCTTATTATTATACACGTTGAACTCAAATAATTTAAATGTTCTGTCTAATGCTTGTTGTGATGATGTCATTTTATCTTTGTATTTATAATTACAACTTCTTTGTTTATTTTTAATTCAATTTTTATTGGTTTATTAATTATTTAATTGATTAATTAATTAATTTTTCATTTTCAAAAGAAATTATATACAAAAACTCATGAACATTTTGTCACCTTTTGTAATAAGGCACTTTTTTGTTCTAGGTTTTTTGACCTTGGGTTGAACCGTTTTTTGTCTGTTGTTTTTTGTTTTTCTGCCACCACCTACACCTACACGTGGTAATGGTCTATTTTTTAAACCACGTGTCATTTTTGATGCATTTTGTATAAAAATAGGATTATTCATTTTAGTAGCAGACGTAAATTGACTATTTGCATTAGCGATAGAACTATTAATATTATTTAGAGCATTTGGTTGAATATCAGACATATCTGGTGGTGTAATAGAAGGTATATTTTCTTGAATATCAGACATATCTGGTGGTGTAATAGAAGGTATATTTTCTTGAATATCAGACATATCTGGTGATTTAAAAGCAGGTATCTCTGGTGATTGAATACCAGCAATCTCTAAACCACCTTTAGTATTACTACTACCACCAATTTCTTTGGCACGTTTAAGAGCATCACCGGTCTTATTCGAAATTTGTTTATTTGCCATGTTAGTAGCAGCAGCAGTCGCAGCAGTTTTAAGACTACCAAAAAGATTAGCGGGGTTTAGCATGTTGTTTGCCATCTCTTGTTGTTTTTCAACAAGATAGGCGCCATTTGATTTTTTAAGTTTGTCTTCAGCCATTACACCTGCCGCACTTTTATCATAAAAATATATACTACCAGGAACTATAACTGATGCGAATAATGCTACAGTTCCCACTCCTAATGACACCCAAGTCCAAATAGATGTTGTTTCAGCCATAATATATTTATTATATTATACACATATTAAATATTTTATAAATTGATTAATACATTCTCCGCCTCTTAGTCCTAGATCTTCTGCCTCCAGTTGTATTTGAATAATTGTGTCGACGTCTCCCTTTATGTGTTTTTTTTTGCCTATGGTAAGGTCTAATACTATGTTTTTTATGAACATTAGTATAATTTGACAGTACCTCTGGTTTTGACACATGAGTCTCGATCCAATTCATAAAACAATCCACATTGCGACTCTTGTCATTAATTGAACTCTCTTCAAAATTTTCTATTTTATTTGGCGAAATATAGATGATTGTTGGGAAAGCGTTAGGCGATTTAATCTTATGTATCAAGTGCGCAAAATCCTTATTAACATCAGCAACAACCAGATTATTATTTCTCTTATATTGCTGCCCTAAAGTACGCTTCAATTTACCCCATTCAGGACGCGCCGCATTACATGGTCCACATCCTTCCATGTAAATAAGTGCAAACACATGGTGTCCACTATCTAAATGTTTATTTAGTTTAGCAGCGGACGCCGCATCTTTTACGTGTATTATAAACATGTCTATATTATAGATGGAAAATATAATATATATAATATATAAATATGTCATTACCCAATTCGATACTAACAATATTAATAATAGTTGTATTTTTAGGTAGTTTGTACTTCTATATAAATTACGACGTGTCTAAGTTATATGTTAGAGAAGGTTTAACAACTATGAATGGAGAAAATCGTTGTCCTAATATTTTGATTCAAAAAGGTCCCAAATATTATTTATACAATTCAAATGTCGCGCAAGTCCCAGGAGTGAATCCGATCGAGTTCAATAATTTAGAAGAATATACAGAATTTTTGGATTGGCAACGCGGAGCAGGAATTCGCTGCCCGGTTTTGTATGTTCAGAACACATATGACATCCAAGGCAATCGAGTCTATAAAGTTAGACCTGATGTTACGGAACCGCAAGGTGGATTGCCGCCGACTACTCCAGTTCCATTGCCTCTCAAATTTACAAAACTTGTAGACGCCGGTCAATCAGACGGACCTTACAATAAAAATGGATATCCTGCGTTTGATCAGTCGTCGTATTATGTAGGCGCAATAACGCCTCTAGATCAAATAAAGAACTCTGACGCTAATTTGCTCTACAGTGATAATGCCATGGACCCAAATTGGGGTGGAACTGAATATACAGACGCTTTAGTCGACGCCGGTTATTACAAAGATAATGAAGTAAACATTTATGTCCCTTAACCATCGTTCTCTTAACCATCGTTCTCTTATCCATCGTTCTTTTATAAATCTATGTCCACCAATTTAAAGGTGGAAATGGATTGACTATTTCAAAGTTTAATTTTTTTCCAAATTAGCGACAACATCATTCAACGATGTTTTTGATTGATACAGTGTGTTTAACTCACCCAACTTTTGTAAAACAACATCTGCCGGATCATCAGGATAAATTGAGTTCATTTTAACAACCATTGTTTTATTAATAATGTCGTGTAATGTCACGGCAGTTTCGCCATAATTTTTCTTATATTGTTCATTTGTTGTTAACACTTTGTTTCCAACAGATTCATATTTCTGTTTTAATTTGTCTAAATGATCTTTAGAATTGCTTCCAAGTGTATCTTGAGTTTCATCGGAATTCATATTTGCCAAACCTTCTTTCTTTGGTTTTAAAAAGTAACTATTTATCATTATTGCGATCAATATAACGCCAAAAACACCTAAATATATAAAATACTCTTCCTTCATTTATATATATTAGTTTTTATTTCCCTAGATATTTTACAATACTCGCAATTGACGTTTGGTTAATTTTCCTGGATTTTCCATTGGAGCAAATTGCACTAATACCATTCAAACATTCGGGATCATCTTGAATACATTTAATTAGGTTTGGCAATGTCTTGAATTTCTCCATGATTGTTAGTGCAGTTACTGAACTGATGCCTGGAATTTGACACAACATGATCTCGCCAATGTTTTCTTCGGTGATATTATCCTTCTTAACCTTCTTAATAACGGAGCAGTAGTCTTTGCTTTGCACTTGTTGCGCTAAAAGTCCAGATTCTGAGTCCGGATTATCTATAACCCCTATTGTTGTAGTTGTATCTTCGGGTTTCGCTAAAAGTTGACTAAAATATGGTTGTTTATTCAGATCTTTACCTATTTTATACGCCATGTTACACACAATGAACGCAGTCTCGTCCATGTTAGTTGAACGCATTAGCGAAAACCCCTTGTAATAATTGATTGAAAACATCGCCGAATAAAGCGTTTGCTTATCAATGCGTTCCTTAAATGAATTGAATTTGGTTAAATCGCCTTCTATTAAGTAGACAATATTGTGGTTATGATGCGGTAATCCATTGAGTCGATATGATTGCTCGTCGTAGCGACCATCCTTTATACTTGACGCCAAATCAGATAATGATTTGCGTTCCACGATTATATTATCTATTTGACCATTGTTAATAATAATATCGCCTAAAGGCAATGGTTCGACTACGATCTTTAAATCCTTGAACGCCGGGACAGCAACTAACAAATTCTCACATATCTTCAACAATTCGCGCTCTCTTGTGTCAATCTTTAAAATCATTTATAATAATTTAATAAGATTCTTATTAAATTATTTTTTGGTAATATATTTAATTACTAAATATATTTTGTTTTAATATATTCTACTATGTCTCAAAGGAGTTTGAGAAGGATTAGAAAAGTTACCCATGCAAACTAGCATATGTACTGAGTTTACAGCGC